>Ga0208741_10000004_pt1 | contig 256199 bp, 274 predicted proteins | sample CryBogCBE03Jun09_FD_184576 | JGI IMG/M metagenome (GOLD analysis project Ga0208741, IMG submission 184576) | Freshwater microbial communities from Crystal Bog, Wisconsin, USA - CBE03Jun09 (SPAdes) | ecosystem: Environmental > Aquatic > Freshwater > Lake | place: Crystal Bog, Wisconsin, USA...
CGATACTGCCTGTAAATCCGATTGATCCCACAAATCCAGTTGTACCTGTTGAACCTACTGATCCGGTATATCCGATACTGCCTGTAAATCCGATTGATCCCACAAATCCAGTTGTACCTGTTGAACCTACTGATCCGGTATATCCGATACTGCCTGTAAATCCGATTGATCCCACAAATCCAGTTGTACCTGTTGAACCCGCTGATCCTATGTATCCTGTTGAACCCACAAATCCAGTTGTACCTGTTGAACCAACTGATCCGATATAACCAATACTACCACCGTATCCGGTACTACCGCTGTATCCCGTTGAGCCTGTATATCCAATCGAGCCGATATATCCAATACTTCCTGTGTATCCGGTTGATCCTGAAAATCCAGTGGTGCCCGCAGAACCTATTGAGCCTGTGTATCCCGTTGATCCCAAATATCCAGTACTACCTGCGTACCCTGTACTGCCATTATAACCAATTGATCCTGTATATCCGATTGATCCTGTATATCCAGAAGCAGTACTAGCGGATCCAGTATACCCTATTGAACCCGTGTATCCTGTTGACCCAACGAAGCCGGTGGTACCTGTGAAACCTATTGAGCCGGTATAGCCCAGGGATCCTGTATATCCTATGCTTCCTGTATACCCCGTTGAACCTACAAAACCAGTGGTACCAGTAGAGCCCACTGATCCGGTATATCCGATGCTGCCTATGTATCCAACGGATCCGGTGTAACCTATACTGCCTGCATACCCAATTGAGCCGATATATCCTAGAGATCCTGTATATCCCGTTGATCCGGTATATCCAGTGGATCCGGTATATCCAGTGGATCCGGTATAGCCAATGCTACCACTATATCCAATACTACCCACAAATCCAGTAGTGCCCGTAGATCCCACTGATCCGGTATATCCTACGGATCCGGTGTATCCGATCGACCCTGTATATCCTACGGATCCTGCGTATCCGATACTGCCATTAAAACCGGACGATCCTGCATATCCCGTTGACCCAACGAATCCAATAGCACCAACGGCCCCTACTGAACCAGTATAACCAACGGATCCTGTGTATCCCTGAGAACCCACATATGAAGTACCTATGGGTCCTGCAGATCCCATATATCCCAATGATCCAACAAAACCTACAGAACCTCTATATCCAGCTGATCCCACATAGCCCACTGATCCAGCATAGCCAATGGTGCCAGAATACCCAGTTGTTCCGGTCGACACCGCATAGCCATTTACATAAATCATGGTAGCGGTGATGGCCCCGCCCACATATAATCCGCCGCCGATGCCTGCACCGCCTGCTACTACCAGCGCTCCGCTTGTGGTACTGACTGATCCCACAGTGCCGCTGATGTTCAAATTGGAAGTGGCTGTTACTGCTTGAGCAACTCTGGTCCACGACAAATTACTGGTGCTGTAAACGTAAGTGACACCATTTATTATGGATATTTGACCGTTGTAGGGATTTGTGGGAAAACTCATGGATAGTGATCCAAAAGCAGCCAATTGTATCCGTCAACTCTATTTATAGAGACAAAGTTTGGATTTATTTGTTCAATCTCCTGGATTTGTAATAGCATTGCAATCGCCGTGTTAAATGTTGACAGCTATAAATTCTTGCGGATAACCAAGCAATAATCTAGTGGCTTGTGCATATTTATTCGATACTGCGCACAAAAAAACAGGCTTTATCTACACCAAAACACTCAGTGTGGATAATGCCTGTTTTAAATCTACATGTGTATGTAGATGATGGCCAACGGTCTATTAGACTGGAACTTCTTCCCAAGCTGCTGACACGTTCAAGCCCGAAGTACCTGATGCAGCAGATAGATATACCGATGCAAATGAACCCGGAGGCAGTATCAATCCACCTTCAAGATCAATCAATGCCGCAGTCTGCGGCGTGGTAGTAATCAATGTAGCACCGCTGTATTGAATAACGTCGCTTACGATAGCTAGCGGCGCAAATGTGAGAGTTGCCACGATATACAGCGATCCTGTGGGAGCTGCACCACCTGCATAACGGCTTACACCCTGTGTGCCTGGAGCTGCCGGAGCAGTGGTAGAAGCCACTGCGGTCAAACCATAGCCTCTTGCCAATCCAATCACGCCAGCAGTGGGTGCGACAGAATGGAACACGTTGAATTTGTTAAGCACCATGTTGAACGTGTTGCCTGGCGGATTTACAAGAACTGCTCCGGTAAATGCGGAGCCGGTGGCCGGTACACCTGTGCTTGACTGAGTAAAGCCCGTGGCCGAAGCTGAAAAACCTGCGCGGCGATAGGTTGTTTCATAGTAACGACCGTGCAGTTCGCTGACAATGGTGTCACCCAAGTTTCCCGAACGAGCAGGAGCCTGTAGACCTGCAGAAATGCTCTGGATTGTTGCGATTGGTCCTACCTGAGTTTGTACTAGCATGTTTAAATCTCCTTGTTTCTATAATGTATTCAGTTAATGCTTTGTTTTATTTATGCATTTACTGCTGTTTGTCAAATAATGACTGCTCTGCTCTCAGCCAGGAGGGTTCATCACCCAACTGAGCAGTTTGACTGGGCACTGCCACTGAAGCGCCATTAAACGCCTGCGTTTGTATAGTGGGCAGTTCGTGTATCTGCTGATTCAATATTTTCAGTTCCAGCAATATCTGACTCAGCAACTCGATCTGTGTTTGCCCTTCAAAGTTAGAAGTATCCTGAGAGTTCAGTGCAGGTGTGTTCTGCATGCTGCCCGTGACCAAAGGAATCGTGCCCAAGATGTTGGACGTGGTACTGATGCTGGCCGGAGCAACTGTGTTCAGCTGGGTGGCTATTTGCAATCGACCTGTGCCGTCGCTGATGATTCTGCGTGACACTGATCCAGGATCTGTGGCACCTATGGGCATAACACCGGCGGCAGCGCTACCCACAGATCCTGCAGCCTGACCAGCGATGTTGACCACGTTGATGCCCAGCTGAGACGAGGCCTGGCTTACTGCGGCGGCACCGATCTGCTGCAAGTTTATGTTTAGGTTGGAAAAAGGTTGCGAGCGCAAATAGTAGACCAGCTGGCCTGCTGTGGTAGCTGTCAATCTAATAAAACGTGTCAAGCAGGGAAACACATAGTTGGTGTTGGCGGCCAAGGTGCTGGTGGCCAGGCTGGTACCTAGAGAATATCCTAGGATCGCGTTAAAGCTGATGCCGTCATTGGATCCTGCCACAGTGCCCACAAATCCCTGCGTGGTTATGGTGATGCTTTGATAACCTGTGGTGTCCACTATATAGTTGCCGTTGACTGCGATTACAGGAGTGGTTACAGCAATGGGAGCATCGCTCGGTATGGCAGCGCCCTGTGCATCGCTCTTGGGTGGGTTCTGCAGGTTCACATACAGGGGTGTGTTATTGGCAGCATCCATGGCCAAGTTTAGTCGATCCGCTGGCTCAGTGGACACAGCGCTATTGCCCAATATGGTCAAACTCACTGTGCCTGTAATGGCCTGCACATTGTATCGCAGCCAGCGCACGTCACTCTTGACTTGATAGAGACCCACAGTTTCAATTTGTGTTTTGAGTTCTACTGCGGATAAATTGGTGATCAGCACCGGAGACCAATACACACTGTCAGCTGAACCTTCTGCGGTAATAACGCCATTGAATGTGGATCCAGTCACTTGCCAAGTGGTAGCTGCGTAGCCAGTTGTGTCAATTCTTGAGCCGGCTCCAGAGGAAGACACAGTGCCTGAATACAAAATTGCACGATCTACAAATGTATTGCCGATAAAACTCATCAGGTGACCTCAACTGTGGACACTATCACATCGACTGAGGCAGTGGGCGTAACTGTTACAAAGTTGTTTTGTGCCACTATCAATCGGCTGGCGTCTACCACGTTCAAACTGCTGCCCACCGGTATGATAACATTGGTCACGATGCTGGCCGTGACAGTGCCGCTGGTCAAAGTCACTGTGGCCACTGCATTGGTGCTGGAAGTGTTAGACAGCAGCAATCCTATCACAGTGGCCTGAATGCCTGTACTGACAGGGTTATAAACCACTGTGGCAGTTGTTATATTGGGAGACAGATAGTTTCTGTAATTGATGGGCATGGATTTTACCTGTTATGCTATGAACGCTTGTGCCAGTGCTATGTTATTTATATTAGTTAAACTGTTGCTGGGTCCAAAATTAATCAGCATGTTTGATGCAGATGCTGTATTGGCCACGTTGATGCTGTCGCCCACACCTATTCCACCAGCAACTACTATGGCTCCTGTGGCAGTTGAAATCGAAGCGTTGGGATTTGGAAAAGTCCAGGTTTGTGCAGACTGGTTGTAATAGGCAGCTATGTTTCCGCCTCCATCAGCAAGCACTATCCAGTTATTTCCAGTGGCATTAATGGGAGCACCAGTTCCGCTATAGTTACCCAATATCACATTGTTAGCGCCACTGGTGATGCCGGATCCAGCCTGATAACCAATGGCCACATTGGTAGAGCCTGTGGCCGAGGTCAAGGCCTGATAACCTACACCCACCTGATTGAAGCCGGCACTGGTGGCGCCAGTAAGACCGCCTGCTTGATAGCCGATTAAAACACTGCCTCCGCTGGCTACCGAGACATATCCGGCCTGATAGCCGATCAACACCGAAGTGCTGGCCGCACTTGATCCTCCTGCCTGATAACCAATACCCACTGCTGACCCTACAATATTGTTTAAACCAGCCAAAGCTTGATAGCCCACTGCCACATTAGCTGCACTGCTACCGGACTTGGCGCCGGCTGCATACCCAATGGCTGTGTTGTAGGAACCACCATTGATATTATATCCTGCCTGGAAGCCCAATGCCACATTGAAACCGCCGGTTCTAGTTTGATTGAGCGTTTGATGGCCTATGCCTGTGTTGCTTTGTCCTGATGTGATATTAAAAAGAGCTTGATAACCGATAGCTACGGAGGAAGTGGTGCCAGCGGTAGCATTTTGTCCGCGTAGGGCCTGTGTGCCTATAGCTATGTTGTAAAGATTGTTATTGGTGGATTGCCCTAGATTGTATCCCACCTGATATCCAATTCCTATGCTGTTCGATGGTGCGACGGAATACGGAAAAGATTGGTATCCAATGGCTATGGTATTGCCACCTGCAGTATTAGCGCCTAAAGCCCCAAATCCCATCACGTTGTTGGTGTTTACTCCGCCACCACCCAATCCCAGAGTGATTCCTCCAGAGCCAAAACTGGTGTTATTCAAAACTAGATCATTGATAAAACTGGCATTGGTTGCAGCTAAACTACCTGAAATACTAGCGTTTGCTGCCCATATCTGATTGCTGCTGTAATAAAAAGTAGGATCGGCCTGCAACACCTGTGTGTTAGGATCTATATAAAGTATAGCTCCCGGACTGGCAGTGGCAGTGGTGATTGGTGTAACATTGATTTGGAGATTGGGCATGGATCCGGTATAGCCTATGGATCCTGCATAACCAGCCGCGGTGCTGGCCGATCCCACATATCCAGCGGATCCGATATAGCCAGTGGATCCGGTATAGCCAACGCTACCCACATATCCAATACTTCCGGTATAGCCGGCGGATCCAACGGATCCTGTGTATCCTATACTTCCGATATAACCAATACTTCCGATATAGCCAACGCTACCCACATATCCAATACTTCCGGTATAGCCAGTGGATCCAACAGATCCTGTGTATCCTATACTTCCGATATAGCCAATACTTCCGATATAGCCAACGCTACCCACATATCCTGTGATACCTTGTGATCCTGTATAGCCAATACTGCCTGTATAGCCCAAGCTGCCAGTATAACCATATCCCACTTTTTTTCCATTAATGGCTATGGCTCCACCCACATTCAAATTGCCGCCAATACCAGTATCACCGTAAACAACCAACACGCCAGTAGTTGTACCAGTGGATGCAGTGGCCACAGGGTTTATCATCATGGCTATTTGATTGACCGTAGGCAATGAATTAGAAACAGGAACACCAACTACAAATTTAATATTGGTTCCAGAACTAGCAGTGGCCAGCGCTAAACTTCCATACCCCTGCGTGGTATTTTCTCCAACAAATATATATCCATCATTGGGACCCAACACCGAGCCCAGACTGTTTGGCTGTGTGCCATCCCATTGGCTGCCAGTGATTCCCATATCAATAAATGAATTGTTCAGCTGCACATTGTCAGCGCTGGCCACAAAATCTGTTGACGCTATTGGTCCTGCATTGATATTTTCAAAATTTATTTCGATATAGTCATTGATATTGCCCGATGCTTGAAACACTGTTTGAGGATATGGAGTGTATCCTGTAGTACCCGCATACAGTGCGCCACTACCAGAAGCATCGCCATAAAAGGTAGCACTGTTGGCTATTAGAGTATTCAATGAGACATTGGTACCAGTAATAATTCCTTGAACAGTTAGATTTCCAGTAAGAAAACTGTCGCCGTTGATTTTGAATCCTCGATTACCGCCAATTCCGCCAGCAACATACAATGCATTATTAGCAAAACTTGATGTGCTGGACAAGGTATTACTGATGATGATCTGTTGCTCGGTTGAATTTCCTCTACTGGTCACTGATTGCAATGTGCTGACATCATTGACAGTTACAGCGCCGATTGAGGAGCTTACTGTTATATCTGTGCCTCCTAGCACAGCAGTCACTCCGATGCCAGATCCTGTCCCTAAGCTGGATGTGGTCAATACCAATGAGTTAGCAGAATAAATGTTTTTGGCAACATTGAGAGTACCACCAATGCCCACGCCGCCTGATACCTGCAGTGCTCCTGTGTTGGTTCCAATCGAAGTGGTGGTATTGGTGATAGTTAAAATCTGACTGTAGGGATTGCTAATCAATCCCGCGCTTCCGATGTATCCTATACCGATACTGCCAATATACCCTGTACTGCCTATATACCCAACGGATCCTGTATACCCAACGGATCCTGTATACCCAACGGATCCTGTATAACCAACGGATCCTGTATACCCAACGGATCCTGTATACCCAACGGATCCTGTATAACCAACGGATCCTGTATACCCAACGGATCCTGTATATCCCATACTGCCCACGTATCCAATGCTGCCTGAATATCCTGTGGCTGTGCTGGCTGATCCCACATAGCCTATGGATCCTGAATAGCCCAAACTGCCTGCATATCCTGCCGCGGTGCTGGCAGATCCAACATAGCCCTGTATACCGCCGTATTTTAAACTGTTCCAACTAGTGACGCCATCGCCTATTTTAAACAATGCGGTATCAGTTTCGATACCCATTTCGGCCAAGGCCAGGGTTGGATTGGCCGATGTCCATTGCGCTGCTGTACCTCGTCTAAATTGGATCTGAATGGCCATTTATTATGTTTATCCGATTTTTTAATATTTATCCGGTCACGCCGCCGGCATCGATAGGTGAAACACCTCCATACACTGTGTTGGGCTGTCCGCCGTCCAGTTGTCCCACCGCCCCGGATGATCCTATATAGCCCGTGCTGCCGGTATATCCGTTGCCCCCTCCGCCCCCGCCAGAGGATCCGGTGTATCCTGCCGGGCCCTGGGTTCCCGATGATCCCACATAGCCCGTGCTGCCGCTATATCCATTGCCCCCTCCGCCCTGACCTCCCCCTCCGGATGACACAGCTGATCCTGTAATATCTAACCAATAGGAGTTGATTCCGTCGCTGGTGTAACGATAAACAGCGTCGGTCGCAGTGTCATACCAAATGTCGCCCACGGTAGGGAGAGGGCTAGTGGGAGCAGTGCTGGTGGAGGTGCTGCGTACTCCGCCTCCCACGATCTTGCCTCCCACATACAAATCACCGCCGATGCCCACTCCGCCTGCCACAGTCAGCGCTCCGCTGTCAGTGCCCAAGGACACTGTGGTGTTGGTGATTGTTAAAATTTGCGTGAATGGATTGGTAAAACCAGCGGTGATGGGTATTCCACCCGGGGTATGTCCGTCGCTGAGGCGTAAAAACCCTGTAGAATCGTAGAAAATTACACCTTTTTCTCCCACATAGGTGGCAGCATTGACTGTGGGAATTTGTCCAGCTTTGATCTTGTGAATGGCCATACCAATATTTATCGGTAGGTAGCGGTTATGGGCTTGGCGATATCAATTGTCTAATGCGTTCTAGTTCAATGTCGGGAGTTTGTTCGGCGCCGTGTGTGGGTTCGCTCTTGGTCAGCTTGCTGATCACCGGGCTTTCTTTGCCCAAGGTGGCTTTGGCCAACTCTAATCCCTGCTGCAATGGAGCCACCATGATGGGATTGTTGTGTAGTTCATCTTCATCGGGCGTGATCTGATCCATTTCCAATTCAGGATCCCCATCTCCGTTGATCTTGATAGTGATGGGAACGTTTATGGTAAATTCTCTTGCTCTCATAGTGCTATTTATGCTGCTCCCGAACAGTTCATGTAGACACCACTGGTGGCTGTGGTTGTGCAGATAAACTCCACAATGGCCACACTGCCATTGGAGTTGCCTCGGAAACTGGCCGATCCATTGGTGCTGTTGGCGGCTGTTAGTCCTGTGATGCTGACAGTGGTAGCACCTGGGCCAGTCTTCATGTTCACTGCCATCACGCGCACGATTTTGCCAGGCACCGGATTGGTTATGGTGATGGTGAAACTGGCCTGGCTGTTGTCCAAAATAACCAGTCCCGATGATGTGCTCAAGTTCAGGGTATAGGCATTAGACACCACCGTGATGGGTCCGGTAACAGAGTTGTAGTTGTTTATGGTATGTGCAGCGCTGCCATCGTAGGTGGATCCAGATTCTAATGCCAGACCAAATCCCATTGTGAGCGCATTGGCCACTTTGGTTGCTGTCACTGCATTGGCCACTAGAGTGGCTGTATTGAAACTGTAGGCATAACCTGCATTGGTAGCAGTGGAAGCAGACACTGCATTGGCCACTAGGGTGGCTGTATTGAAACTGTAGGCATAACCCGCATTGGTAGCGGTAACAGCCGACGCCATTAAGGTGGCTGTGTTAAAACTGTTGGCATAACCAGCTGTGATGGCATATGTGGCAGTATTGGCCAATTGACTGGTACCAATTATGGTGCTGCTTACTGTGAGGCTGGATAACACACCAACACTGGTAATATAGGGCTGCGCACCGATATTGACTGTGCCTGCTACCGAAGCCGAAGCTGCATTGCCGTTCAGTGAAGCAGTGATAACATTGGCTGAGAAATTGCCGCTGCTGTCTCGAGAAACAATAGTTCCAGAATTATTGAAACTGGTAGCATCCGATGTAACGATTATGATGCCACTTGACGTGTTGACACTGATATGATTGGTGGCAGAAATACTGGAGAATATAGACACCGGAGGCACATACTGCCAAGAGCCATTGCCATATATGACAAATCCACCTGCTTGATAATTCACGCTGCCTGTCTGCGTGCCCAAATTCTGTGTGCCACTTACACCTATGGAATATTCAGTACCTGAACTCACCGTGGTGGTATTATTAGTAAGAGGAGGTTGATTAGTGCTGGCATTCCAACTGCCCGCATATTGCACTCCTCCCAACAGGCTGGAGGGAATTTGAGAGGCCGACAAGTGCCCGGTGCTGTCCAATGTGGCCACGCCACTGCTAGCGCCTCGTTGTGCCAGAGGAATAGCAGCAGAAGTTTGCAATGTGTTATCAGAAAATTTAATGCCTAGTCCTGGAGTAGGTATCGTGATACCAACGGTGCTGTCGATGTAGGCGCTGATTACTCGGTTGGCTTGGCCTTGAGGACTGTTGTAAAACTGATGTTGGCTGCCCTGTGTGCTGGTGGTCCAAGCATCCAATCCCACAACATCGAGGCTGCTATAGGCTGTTTGTCCAGCCACACCAAACGCTGTGCTGGTGTTGTACCCCACGCTTGAGATGCGTGATATCACAGTACCAGGAGAGGTAGCTGACGGTGAGGCTGCTGTGCCTAGACCAGAACGCAGCACCAGCGTACTGAAATTGCCAAAAGCGTCGTTAACGATACGGCTGGCATATCCATCATTGCCTGTGATGTGCAACATACCACCAGCATTGGTCACAGGAACCGTGATACCACTGGTGCTGCCTATGATGGATAACGCTCCAGTACCGCCTGCCGGCACCAAGGGAGCAAGCATTTGTAAAAATCCGTTGCGCTGTATCGACATGGTTAACACATTGGCAGCATTATAAAAATTGGCCTGTCGATAGATATTAAATGATCCCGTGTCTGGTAAATTGCCCACATTGATATTGAGATCAGGAGTGGTGGTTTGCAATGTGGTGTTGTTGATCACTAGATTGCCCAATGCAATACTTTGTGCGCCATTTAAAAATATTGTTCCGCTGTTGACCGATATGGCTACATCAGCCAAGGTACTTTGATCCTGCAGATGTATGCTGGACGGACCAATGTAGACATTGCGCCATCTAGTGGAAGTGGTCCCTAGATCCAACTGATTGTTGCTGGCGGGCGCGAGCAACGCAGCTATTGTTATGGCACTGTTGGTAACAGTCATGACCGGAGCTATGGCGCTGGTGGCATTGTTGACAGGAGTGGTCCAGAATGTGATTTTGCTGCCGCCATTGCTAACAGTTTGTAGGCCCAGGGCAGTGTAGGCCATGCGAGCATTGCCTGTGGTAGGGATCAGCGTGCCGTTATAGGCACTGCCGCCATAGCGAACCATGTCCTCACCGTCCTGCACTGCGGTGGGTGCGCTGATGGTTCCGTCGTATCTACGACCCGTATACACAGCATAACTGCCTTCGCTGTCGTTGTAGATCCTGCTGGATATTCCAGGATTGCCCGTGACCTGTAGCATGACGCCGCTGTTGATAGGGGCAAAACTGGCGCCATTGCTGCTGCCTATGATTTCAAAAGCCGAGTCAGATACATTTTGTTGTGCCGCATAGAAATTGACAAATCCATTGTTTGGCACCTGCATGATCAATGTGTTTGAAGGTGTGACCACATTGAACGCGCCTGTGACCTGCACAGTGCCTGTGCCATTGGATACTAGGTAGAGATTTTCATTAGGATTGATAGTAGATATAGAAGCCCCAGCTATGACCAAATCACCAATACTGGCTGTGGTCACAGCTATAACCGCAGGCAACCCACCAGGAGTCACACCGTCGCTGACCCTTAGTCCTGTTACAGGATCATACCAAAGTCGGCCTATTTGACCAACAAATGTAGCACCGTTGGCATTTTTGAGATCAGTGAATAGTTTTTGTATCGGTGTGCCCATTTAACGCCCCGTTAGACGTCTAATGGTTCATCATCGGCAGCAGCATCCAACTGTGCTGGTTTCATCAGACCAGCTATTTTTCTCACACGATCCAGTTCATCTGTTTCATGTGGTTTGTCATCATAGACACTGGGTACATCCACTGATTTTTTTAGTAGTTCAATCTTGCTCTGTAGAGGAGGCACAAACACTTCGGCCTCGGTGTTGTCCTCATTGTCTACAGCTACAGGAGTGAGTTCAATCACTGATGTATTAACCGGCGCAGCAGGTGGCTGCTGTTCAACCGAAGCCACCATGTCTGCCAATGCTCTCATCAATTCTGAAACTTTCATTAACTCATAGCCTCCTGCCCAACTAGATTTGCACCAACCACTGGATTGGTTCCACTAGGGGCACTGACCGCCACTGTCAATGTGTCCACAGCGCTGCCTCGTATGTTGTTGTACAAGGGGAAGAAGTAGCCAAAGTCTAGATCTTGCACTCCTGATCCGCTGGACAACACAAACGCAAACACCACTTCGCCGCCTGTCAAAGCGGTAGCGGAAACATCACGTTCTGCGAATGAATATACCGATCCCAAATACTGCGCTGCGTTAAAATTAGAACCAGTCAGCACGGTTGGGTTGGTAGGTGTGCTGGAAACTAATTCTATCAACACCTGAGTGTTGGCACTTTGTGACACCAACAATCGTTTGGGCAAGATTTGTCCGCGATTGCTGAGTCCAATTATGTAGCCGGTATTGAAGGTCAATGTGCCTGAAATTTGTGCAACCGCAGGTAGATTTGTAGTGATGGTGTTACCACTGATCACAGTGACCTGCGATCCTGCTGCCACGCCGGTACCTGTCACACTCATGCCCACCGTTACTCCGGTAACAGAGCCCAATGTGGCAGTGTAGGAACCGGAGGCTCCTCCTGAACTGTAAGACTGTGTTACTGGTGATGTTAGAATAGTGGGTGTGGCCGGCAGCGGTCCTTGGAACACAGGGTCACACCAATACAGTGTGTTGGTGGTATTGTAGGTCACACGTCCTATAGCACCTGATCCCCAAATGCTGGTAAATGTCAAAGATCCATTTGAGATGTTGGCAGTTAGGGGTGCACCCAATGTCACCGAGTTGGTGCTGACACTGGTCACAAACACAGGAGATCCGCTGGTGTTGATACCGGAGCCGGTAACAATGGCATTCACGCTGATGCCCACTGTGGTGGTGCTGCTGGCCGTGGTGTTACCCAAAACTCCATTAATTCCGCCGCTCACTGTGGTTACTGTTTGGTATCCATTGTTGGGGAAATAAATCTGTCGACCCAACCACTGATTGGCAGTGAATGGGCTGCCAGTCACTGTCATGTATTGTCCACTACCTGTAAACACCACCGGACTGGAGACAGATCCCACAGTCTGGCTGTTATTTACTGTCCATGTGGTGGAACTGATGTTGCCCGTGATAACTGTATAAGGAGTGACCAATCCATTGTTACTGCCCGAAGACGGTCCAATGCCTATTATGGTCGTGCCTGTGGCGATAGCTCCTGAACCGGTGGATATTACAGTCAGCGTGGTGTTGGAAATGTAGCCAGTAAAGGTGCTGGATAGCAATCCAGTGGCTGTGGCCGCCGAGCCTGCGTCATTGCGTCCGTAGATATTGCCATATTCTTGTGTGCCCATCTGTCGTCCGCGTATGGTCAATATGGGTCGACGTGTCACCGGAGCAGTGAGAGTGGTGGTAGGAGCTGTGTTGGGCAGTCCATACGAGTAGGTGAAACCACGCTGTTCGTCTCGCAAACCTTCGATAATGATTGACACACCATAGTGATACATGTCATTGAGCACAGTGGTGCCTGTTAAATTGCGTTGTTCATAGCGCACAGGCAAATTGCCAGTTCTGGCCCAAGGAGTGGTTTGATATCCTCCACTGAGAGGATTGCCATAATTTCCCCAACCAATCTGATGCGCGATCACAGGTTCGCCGTCGATCCAAAAACCAAAACGTGTAGCGCCTGCTCCATACCATGCATACTCAATCCAAAACATTTGAATATTGGTAAAATTGAGTTTATTAATATTAACAGTATCTCCGTTCCATTTATCTAGACCCACACGGGTTTCTTGTACCGAGCCGCCCACGTCGGACCTAACAACCACGTACATTCCGTAGGGATTGCCTCCATAAGGTTGTCCCTGTTCAAAAAATACGCCGTTGGCGTCATCAAAAAATCCCACACGCTGCACATTGCCCGACAGTGCTGTTCCAAAACATAATCCAGTGGCCATAAACATGGTTTTGCCTGGTTGATAACGATGATAAGGTCGACTTTGACGTATGGTCACATCTCCTGAACTGGTACCCACACGCATACGCACACCGCCTGAACTGGGGATTTGTTGTATGCTACTTACTCCATCGGCGGTCTGAACCAACTGTTCCCAGCGCAAGGGCTGTGTACCATATTCAAAATCAGCTTCATACACGTTTTGGTGTATGGATACTTTTAATCTGCCCAAGACATCGCGCACACGTTGCGGCATTGCTGTGGAATATGGATAACCTGTTGTTGCGTTGCTGGCCATTGAAAAATCCTCAAAATTGTTATGTTGTATTTATACGCTTGTAAAAGTTCTGTCAATATCCAAATCTTTTTCTATACTGATTCCACAACGTTTGTATGTCTGTGAGACTCAATTCTCCATTATATACCTGTATCAACCCCACATCTGCAGACTGCTGCTCAGTTGACGCGGCTCTGCTGAACAGTCTCAGCTGATTAAAACCTCTAGAACTGTTGTTGGCAGCTCCAGTTGTTTGTCCCAATAGTGATTTATACACAGCCACAGGAGCCGCATTGGTGGCTATATAAAGATACAGATTTCCGGTAGCTGCGTTCCAGGTACCCCAAATGAAATGCCAATTGTTGTCCGCTAGATCGGAACTCAAATTCACAGTGCCGTTGGGATAATACACATTCATATAATCAGTTGGTGGGCTGCCATATGTGCCCAACAACCAATCATTGGTGGCTTCATTTGATGTGTTTAACAATCGACCCTGGACTCCGCCTGTGATTGGCCTATATGCCATGAACACCGTGTAGCTTTGTGCAGCAGTGGTGTAGTTTGGACCACCTATGATGTAGGGCATGTTGGAAACCAGTGATACTTGTGTTGAAGTATTAAATCTCACGATTCCGCTGTTGGTATTGACCCAAGACATATAACCGCTGGCAGTATTGCCTACTGATATGGTGTAATTGCCAGTGGCATCTGCTGCTCCATTGGCTGGCAGCGCTGAAAAATTACTGAAATCCAAATTGTACACCAAACTGGCCGATGTGGTCACATATTTGAATTGACTGGTTATGGCAAATGCAGAGCCTGCTGGGCTGGCATTGGTGTAATTTGCTTTTAAAGTCACTCCGGGCGTAAAAATCACGTTAAGTTGTCCTAGGTGATCAATATGTAATAACGATCACAATGCCAGGAGATCCTGCTCCGCCTGGGCCAGATCCACCAGCGGCCTGTGTACTGTTGCTGCGTGAAGCTCCTCCGCCTCCTCCGCCAGCTCCATATCCTCCTGCTGCACCTCCTATGATATTTTGATTTCCGAATGTGCCGCTTGTACTGGTATAAGCGCCACCACCGCCACCACCGCCACCGCCAATTAATCCATACGTTGTCTGAATGTAGGTCGGTGTGTTACCAGTGACTACAGGATAAGTTCCATTTCCGTTTGGCCCATATCCTCCGCTTCCATAAGCTAAACCTGAATTGACATTGGTGGTTAATCCGCCCGAAGCAATCAGTATGGCAGTAGTAGACGATGCTCCTGACGGAGAACCGGAATAGTATACTGCAGGCACTCCACCGTTTCCTCCATTGTCGCCAACTCCGTTGACAAATCCTCCGCCTGCTCCGCCTGCTCCGCCCAGATAAGGCGCTCCGGAATTGGGTACATTGGCCACACTGGTTCCGGTGCCGGCTGTGCCTCCGCCTATGGCAGTACTAGTGCCGCCGGCCAGTCCCAGAGCAAGATTGCCTCCTGAAGTGGCAGCAGTTTGGGTTGACTGAGATCCACCAATGACCCCACCTTTACCTCCTGCTCCGCCTGCGGCCAAGATGGTTATTCCTTGCCACGAGAAAGAGGAATCACCGCCCACTGATCCAGTATATCCGGTTCCAGAACTAACTCCTGACACCTGAGTAGCTCCTGGTCCTCCATATCCTACTATGATGGTTGCTGTGGTCTGATTACTATTGCTAACTCCCAAATCCAACATGGACCAACAGGCAGAATTTCCCCCGTTTCCACCGTACACTGTGGCGGTTGTGCTCCATTTAGCTCCACTTCCTCCTCCTCCTCCGCCACCGCACATGATCACACGCCCTCCATTCCACGTGGCAGGCCAATTGTAGTTATAAGTGCCAGGAGTATTGTAAATTGAAACACTATTTGACAATTGATAATTCTGCGCAGAAATCAGTATCCATCCTGGTCCATTTAAGTTTTGATTGTAGTCATAGACCAAAAATGCGCTTCCTCCTGCAAGAATCGTCACCCCGTTTGGAGTTCCACTGTTGATAGTGGCTCCATAGGTGGGTGAGATACGGGCCAGATTTATAGTATAACCACTACTATAGTTATTGATTACTAGAAAAGAAGAATTAGTGGGCGGAGGTGCTATACCTTGTATGGTAACATTGGCAAAACTAGATTTTATATCCCAAATCATGCAATTAGCTCCGGTGGCCGTGGAGCTACCAGAAACTGGAATATAATTGTCAACACTGCTAGGCCCGCTTATTGCCGAGCCAAAAAGATATCCCACAGTGGCAGTGGTCATTCCGGGCACAGCGTAGTTAAGTGTTGCCGTGGAAGATGCGTTGGTCAATGTCATCTTGTAGTAGGTTGAACTGGTGTTTGGATTTGCAAACACAACATTATACTGGCCACTGGTGTAAGACCATCCTGTGGGATAGGCAGTAGAGCTCAGTGTCACATTGGTTCCCGACACACTGGCAAATGTGATTTGTGGTTGATTATTAAAAGTATAAGTGTCAACCAAACTGTTACTAAACTTGGTCAATCCACCTGATATCTGTGTGACCGTAGTGGTATTTGATCCAGCAGTTGGAGTTGTAACGTCACCGGTCAATGGACCAAATGTGGATCCTCCGGTGGATGTGCTCACGGCGTATCCATTCACGTACACGTTGGTGGCTGTGATCACACCACCCACTACTAGTCCGCCTCCAATGCCCGCCCCGCCTGCCACAGTCAATGCGCCGGTAGTGGTGGAAGTGGTGGCACTGGTGCCATTTATCACATGATTGGTGCTGGTTACAGTGCCCACAACATACAATCCATTACCTATGCCAACACCGCCGGCCACAGTCAATGCACCTGTTGTGGAAGAAATACTGGTTAGGGTGCTCAGTATCTGTACCGCAGCCGTGGTACTGGTTGATAGCAACAGTATATCTGAAGTACTGCTGTTTGCATTGAGCACAAAGTGCACGTTGTTGTTATTGTAGGTACCAATGGTTAGATCACTGCCCACTGACTCCAAGAAGCTGGCACCGGGCAAGCTGAAGCTGTTGTTGGCATATCCGGCAGCTGAATAACTGTAGTTGGTGCTGTTAACACCCATTTCCATGTAGTTATTGAATCCGTTATTGGCCACTTCGTAGCTGGCATAGGCCGTGTTGGTGCTGTTGTTGTTGATCAGGGTTATATTGCTGTAAGTGGTATCGCTGCCAGCAAATGTGGCAATTTGTCCAGTGTAGCTGTTGACGTAATTGCCCACATTCAATGCACCCTGACTGGATGTGGTATTGGATTGATAATTGACCACATTCAATATACCGCCCACATACATGTTTGATCCCACCGAATGACCACCGGTTACTATCAATGCGCCGGTAGTGGTTGACGTGGAATTGGTAGTATTTGATATGGTGATAGCATTGTTGGTAGATGATCCATACCCAGTGACTGCTTGCAAAGTCACTGAGGCAGTGTTCAGTGCCCAGGTCACTGTGCCGTTGGCGCTTTGCGTGATTGTGATACCAGTAGAACTACTGTAAACAGGAGTCACTGTCCACCAGTTGCTAGTGGTTTTGGCCACAATTGCCAAGGTGGCATAGGACGGCAGTGATGTAGCAGTGTTAACTGGGCTATTTTCAATAGATGCTCCTACCGCTGGATAAACATTGACACTGCCTGCGGTTGCATTGGTGATGCTGATTTCACGTCCAACCACAGCCGTGGGCAGTATAATACCTCCTGTTCCGGTGGTTACATAGGTGTTGTCTGCTGTAATTAAAGCAGCAGTGGCCTGATTGGTTCCAGTGGCTGTTATGTTGGCTGAAGAAAATATCAATGGTCCGTTCAATGTTGCAGTATTGGTGACTGTTAATGCATATACAGTAATTGCAGTATTGGCCGTTATCGAAGTAGCGCTTACCGCGATAGCTACCAATGTAGCAGTGTTAAAAGTTCCTGTGCTCACAGCATAGCCATTGACATAAACGTTGGTGGCAGTGATCACGCCGCCCACGTATAATCCGCCGCCAACACCCACCCCGCCCACCACTTGTAATGCTCCTGTAATGGTAGAGGTTGAACTCAGCGTGCTGCTTATGACAACTGCACTGGATGGATTCCATGCTGTTGACTGCACTGTGCTGTCTGGAAATGTTATTGTACCTGTGGTTCCGTTATTGCTAAATGTCCAGCTACTGGTGGTTCCATTGTAGGTTGATTGCAACTGTATGGAAGCAGTGTTGGCCGAGCTGGCTATGTTATTTGGCACAGTCAGCAATCCATTCGATAAACTTAAAGTCACAGTGTATGTGCCGGCAATTAGTGAACTGGTGGAAGCAAAACCTCCCGAACCACTGCCTGTGCTCACAGCATAGCCATTGACATAAACGTTGGTGGCAGTGATCACACCACCTACATACAATCCGCCGCCTATGCCTGCACCGCCCACCACTTGCAGTGCTCCGGTAGTGGTTGATGCGGCGGCACCTGTGCCAATAACAATATGATTGGTACTTGTTACCGTGCCTCCAACATACAGTCCGCCACCCACACCCACACCGCCTGTTACCTGCAGCGCGCCTGTGTTGGTGGATGTTGTGACCGTGACATTGGTAATGGTCAAAATGCTAGCGAAAGGATTGGTGAACGATCCAGAGCTTCCTGTATATCCGATTGATCCCACATAGCCCGTACCGGTACCGCTTGCTCCTTGCGATCCCACAAATCCAACGGATCCTGTATATCCAACGCTTCCAACAAATCCGATGCTTCCTACAAATCCAACAGATCCAGTATATCCAAAGGATCCAGTATATCCAATGCTTCCTACAAATCCAACGGATCCTGTATATCCAATAGTGCCTGTTGTTCCCTGAGATCCCACAAATCCAACGGATCCTGTATATCCAACGCTTCCAACAAATCCGATGCTTCCTACAAATCCAACAGATCCAGTATATCCATTAGTGCCTGTTGTTCCTTTAGATCCAGTGTATCCTAGAACTCCTAAGCTACTGGTAGTAATCCAGGTAGCAGTGATGCCATTGCTTTGTAACAGAGTTCCAGTTGATCCTATCGAAATAAATCCAGTTAGTCCTCCGGCAATTTGATATGGAATACTGCCTGCGGCTCCGCCGGCAATGTTAACAGCGTTGACCGAATTGGTAACCAGTGTTGCTGTGTTAAAATTGCTAGCTGTTGTTGCTATTTGAGCACTAACAGCATTGGTAACCAAGGTACTTGTATTAAATGATTGCGCATAACCACTGGTGGTAGCAAATGAACTAGTAGTGGCGTTGACTGCATTGGTCATAAGAGTGGCAGTGTTCAGTGCCCAGGTCACTGTGCCGTTGGCGCTTTGCGTGATTGTGATGCCGGTGCTGGCATTGTAAACAGGAGTCACAGTCCACCAATTGCTAGTGGTTTTGGCCACAACTGCCATGGTGGCATAGGATGGCAGCAGTGTTGGAATATTTGCTGCACTGTTTTCAATATTGGTTCCGGTTGAAGGATACACATAGATTGACGATGCAGTGGCATTGGTTATGCTGATTTCTCTACCAACCACCGGCACTGGTAATACTACTCCGCCTGTGCCTGCAACAATGTAGGTGTTATCGCCCACAATCGCAGCAGCCGTGGCTTGATTGGTACCTGTGGCTGTGATGTTTGCAGAACTGAATATTATTGGTCCGCCAAATGTGGAAGTACTTGATACCACCAACGAGGTGGAAGTAACCAAGCGTGAAGTGACTGTGGTAGCGTTGATGCCGGCAAATGTAACATTACTGCTGGTTGCTATAGCTTGCGGAGTGGTTAAAATTACCGATCCTGTATTTGCGCTCACATAAACCTGATTCACAGTGCCATTGATAAAACTCACGCCATTGATGATGTTTGTGGCAGTCGTGGCATAAGCAGCATATGTCGAGTTAACCGCATTTGCTATCAGCGTGCCTGTTCCCAACCATGCAGTGACCTGAGTGCTGCCGTCTGCAAAGGCCAAGACACCAGGCAGTTGCACGGTGCCAGTGGCATTGGAAGTGATCACATTCTGCGTGCTGGTTCCAGTGCCCACACTTATGGTATTGGTAGCAGTGTTAATCGTTAGAGGAACTCGGCCAATAAAGACAGTATTAGTGCTGACATAAAGGCTTTTCCATTGCAGAGATGGACTGCCTAGATTGTAAGTTGTATCAACTGCGGGCAGTAGATCAACATTGATATTTTGAAAGTTCACAGTGCTGTTGGACCAACCCAAATTGCCTAACCCGTCGGTGTATAGGTATTGACCCGGAGTGCCTGCTGTGGCCGGAAAAGTGTAATTGGGAAACTGTGTGCTGCCGTTTTGATTAAATTGCCAAGTGTTTGAACCCACTGTGGACAATATGCTGGTACCTGTTCCGTTGGCCACAGTCAAAGCTGTGGCAAATGCGCCGGGGGAAGAAAACAACGTACTGGTTGTAAGCGTGGCTGTGGTCACAATCACAGTGAGAGTAGTGGCATACACAGTTAAATTGGAAGCATAAGAGCTTACCACATTGGTCAAGGTGGCGTCGGTATAGGTGAATCTCCCATAATGTCCAATCAAACTGCCATCGGTAGGAAACTGTGATATCAGGGCTTTGTAGTGATTATTTTTCCATACGGTAGAAGTGTTATTGGTATTGTTCACACGAGTAACACCAACCACTGTTAGGCTGTTGCCAAATACCGAAATTACAGAGTGCCCTTGTCCTGGACCGGTATTTGGTATTTGAGATACAGCGTTGGTATTGGTAGCTGTGCTGCCCAATAGTCTGGAAAAAACAAAACTACCTGTTGAGCTGTATTTTGTTACAGCAATATAGGTATTTAATCCAGCCCGCATTATGCCACTGGCATATAAATTATTTTGACTATCTACACCCAATCCCCATCCGTATCCAGCAGACGGCGGAGACATGATATTGCTCCAAATCAAGCTGCCAGTAGAACTGTATTTTGATACTATTTGCCCAGTATAAGAACCGTTGCTGCTGCTTATATAAAGATTATTATTGGAATCACAAACAATATCATAGCCGGTAAGTGGACCAAATACACTGTTATCCACTGTTCCTGTTTGCCACAGTATATTACCATATGGTCCAAATTTAGCCAGAAACTGTACCAGTCCTGCCGTTGTATCTGTTACCAAACCGGTGCAATAAACATTGCCTTGAATGTCGGTGGTTATACCATATTGGGAATACTGCGAGCTGGTAGTTGATAAATTTTGTTGCCAATACAGCGATCCGGAACTGGTGTATCGAGCTAGATACAAAGAGTTATTGCTCAACAAAGACCCAACCACATAAATGTTGCCAAAACAGTCAGTGGCAATGTCACTTATGACTGCGCCTGTTACAGTTTCAGTCTGCCATTGCAAATTACCATTGAGATCAGTGGCCACCACAAAATAGGTACCAGTGCCGGTTGATTCACTAATGGTAAAATAAAGATTGGTTTGATTGACAGTGATGGCATCGCCGGTTTTGACATAACCATCAATGTTGTTGTAACTGTTTTGCCAAACTACCTGACCAGCAGGATTGAATTTGACGAGGTTTACTGTGCCTTGCGTTATATCTCCGCCAACCACATAAACATTACCGTAATTGTCGTAGGTCACACTGGATGCATACACACGATCGGTATCTGTGACCAAATCACCATATTCCGTTATCCAGTAATTGCCACTGTTGGCAGAAGAAGTCAGTGTGATATTTCCCAAGCTGTTGATAGCGCCGGGCACAGTTAATACCCCGCTGCTGCCATTGAAGATCCATGTGTTTGAGGCCGTGGTTAGATGGTTAACGGCTGTTATTTTCAGTCCAGCTGCGGTGTCATTGATGGTGGAGCCTTGAGGCAGAATCAGCTGCCCAGTGGCAGTAAGGACCACGGTGTAAGTTCCATTGGCCAATCCATAATTGAGTGTTTGACCATTCAGCGCGGCAAAATTGCTGTTGATCTTGGAAAAAGCCAATCTAAGAACATCGCCATTGTGCGAATTTGGGCTGGTACCGGTGTTGACATATTGAAACTGAATCATTATCTAGGTCCTACAGTTAGAGTTCATAGCGGTATTTATTCAAACAGTTTGCTAAAAGTATTTGTTGTGCTGTGTGTCACAATGTGTTAAAGTAGCGAGAAACTATGACAAATAAATAAAGTGATAAGATGTCAGCTACATTACTATTAAATTCTGACGGCAACCCAGTTTCCATACTGCCTCTAAGCACTATTTCCTGGAAAAAAAGCATATTGTACATGCTGGATGAAACTGCCACAGTACTGGAGTGGTACGACAACTGGATCGTGCACTCAGTGAACTGGCAAACAGCGGTGCCTGCTGTGATGATACTAAAAAACTACGAAAGAAAGCGGCATCAGGTGCGTTTCAGCAAACGCAATGTGTTTTTGAGAGACGGATTCCGGTGTCAGTATTGTGGTCAGGACGTGAGCAAAAAGTCAGCCACCATGGATCATATACTGCCCATCAGTCATGGTGGCAAAAGCACTTATGAAAACTGCGTGTGCGCTTGCGATGTGTGCAACGCACAAAAAGGCAACAACAAGGCCATACGCCCCAAGAAGATGCCCATCAAGCCCAGCTACTATCAGTTGGTGGAACAGCGCAAGAAATTGCCGTTTGAAGGCGGGCATCACACCTGGCCCACCTACTTGGGGATCAAAGAGCCAATCGAATTTTGATAGGCAGTTTGGGCAAAACAGCATTGGTGCCTGCGTCTAACACACAGGCATAGCCCTGCTGATTGATCACAAACTTGGTCCAAGTTTTTGTGTCCAAATTCATGGTGATCAACACGATGAGATCATCCTGGTGTTTGCCAGAAGCTGCATTTCTCACTCCTTCAAACACAGCCACCTCATGGAATTTTTCCATGATCTTGGGAATGTTTGAGGATGGTCCACAATTGTTTTGCGTGGCAGGTGCATCTGCCAGGGCTAGATAACTCGATAAAATCAAACCAAAACCAATAAGAGTTTTCACGCTGATCCTTTTTGAATATTTATTTGTGCCTAAAGGTCACTCGACCACGATTGAGATCATACTGAGATACTTCGATAGAAACCTTGTCCCCTTCCAGTATCTGGATCTTGTGCTGCCGCATCTTGCCGGATATGACTGCTGTCACGGTGTGTTTTTCACTGATTTTTACTCTAAACATCGCATTGGGTAACACACTCTCCACTATGCCCTGCAGTTCAATAAGCTCTTCTTTTGCCACTTTGATTGTTGTTTCCTTATAAAGTTAGTTGGCCGATCATTTGATATGCTGAACCAAGACGATCGGCGGCGTCTTCCACAGCCTGTTTTACATCTTGATGTTGTTCTACAAAAGGATGTTGAGATAAAAATTGTTCCAGCATCACTGAGATCATGTGCACTCGATCCAATGCTTCGTGACCGTGGAAAGGATCCAATTCAATTTTCACTGACATCACCTTTTAGACCCTTTAGCACCTGTTGCTTGGCTCTGCGATTCAGTTCTTGATCTTCGATCTCTAAAATCTCCAACGAGACCTTGGTTATAAAATCCACGATGGCATCTTTGCCGCGACTGCTCCAGCTGCTGTAGGAAGAATGAAAACTTTTGTAAAAATAGTTTTCATTGTTCATGAGCTCGGCAATGCCTCCATAGATAACATCTTTTAGAGTTTGTTTTTCCACTAGATCTTTTCTCCTGCTGTGAATCCACGGAATCGCAAGAATCGAGGAAAGCGCAGGCTATACACATTGTCACTGTCTTGATTGAGAGTGGCAGCATCTGCGCGTATTTCCACGATTTGATCAATCATGACGTCTTGATCTTCCCAAAATTCGCCACGCTGTTCATCAGTGAATCCGCTGCCCACCCTCACATGGATCTTACGACCGTCATCGTCGCCCTCGCAGATCAGTGCGCCCAATCGACCTTCATTTTTGCCTGTGCCTTCTTCAAGGCCCACTACCACAAGGCTAACTTCAATAAAGGGCTTGGCCTTGAGCCAGCTGACACTGCGTTTGCACTCATAAGGAGCATTTGGCTCCTTGATCATGATACCTTCGTAGCCATTTTCGATAGCTTCTTGATTGTACTGTTTGAACTGTAGTTCACCCACGTAGGAGTCAAGATCCACTTCCAACTGAGGAACGATGCCGATGTTGCCGATCTTGTCAAACATGGCCTTCATGCCACGCAACAGATTGGTGCGACGTCGTTGTCCCAGTATGCTCAATCCACGTTGAAATTCACTCAAGGGTATGATGTCAAACAGCATCAGGACCGCGTCATCGGCCTGTACATTGTCTTTGCGATGCACCTGTTTCATCAAGGCCTGGAAGCTGGTGCTGATCATTTCTCCATCCAACACCATGCTGCGTCCAATGAGATCGATGTTATCTTGTATGGCTGTGGTAATGTGAGTGAAGTTTTCCAACACTTTACCGTTGCGAGTATACTGCGTGACTGTGCGATTTTCCATGTTGATCACTGTCAGCACACGCACACCGTCCAGTTTGGGTTCCAGCAGTTTTAGGCCCTTGATCTTTTTTTCATGATTGGCGCCATCGTGTGCCAGCATGACCTCAAACACGGGCACAGGAGCTATATTAGTGCCTTTGAGCACTTTGTTGATGGTTTTTTCGCTGACACCGCAGCGCAGATCCTTGATCAAGATACGGCGATACCAACCATTCCATTCGTCCTTGGTACTGGCGCCCATGGCCAACTCGATGGCATCTCGCGCATCATGTCCGGTTAGTTCTCGACGGTATAGGCTATTGGCCAATTGCGAAAACGCAGCCCAGGGCAAACCCTGTCCATCTGGACCGGAGTAGATTGGCACCTTTTTGACACCAAAGCTGATGAGATTGTCCAAGGCCAATCGACAGCCCTCAAAGAATTCTTCATTGTTGGCCTCAGCCTCGCGCTTGAGTATGGCTTCTTTGGCCAATCGACTGCTATCTGCTTCCAATTCTTGAATGATCTTATGCATTGTTAGTGTCCATGCTTGTTGATGACACAGACACTATAACGTATTTTGAAGCCCAGGTCAACCGGATATTTGTTCACCATAAACGCACAGTATCCAGTGCAATGGATTCAGCGTGTGGATTGATTATTTTGACTTGATCAAACGCCAGCACAGCAGATACCATGGTGTAGGTGGTGATGGTGTTGCCCTTATCATTGATCCAGTGCAGGAACAGTGGTGAATCCTGTTTGGGTATGAGCACAGTGCCTTGCCCGGCATCGATCATTTGTTGGCCATGGGCTGGCACTGTCAACTGCACTGTGTCCAAGGGGCGATATTTCAATCAAAGGATCCTGGTATTTTGGCATCAATCATGGACCAATTGATTATGTTCCATTGAGCATTGAGATACTTTTCTTTGTCCGTTCCAAAATCAAGTATGAAAGCATGCTCCCACCAATCAATCAACAGCACAATGTCCTGCTTGATTTCATGATTTTTGATCTTTTTGAGTTCGCCATTCTTGGCCAGATAGATCCATCCACTGCCCTGTATGGTCATGGCAGTTTTTAAAAACTCTTGTTTGAAACGATCAAAAGTTTTGAAATGTTTTTCAATAAAGGCCAATGACCTGCCGGTGGGTTTGTTGTTGCTGGCCGGTGGCTGGAATTGAGGAAAGTATATGCTGTGTAAAAATGCGCCTGCTTCGTTGAAATCTGGATCACCTTCACCCTTGTTGAAACGATCCACATAGGCTCTGTACAGTTTGCCATAGTGCACATCCAGTGAGTGCTTGCTTATGCTGCGGCCCAATTTGTCTTTGGCGTAGGGCAATGGCACTTGCTCCAGTTTTTGTTTTTTGCTTTCGGTTACATATTTTATAAAATTATACATGCGATAAATACCTTGTCAAGCGGTTGATTGGGCATCCAAGGATCCTGATACTTGCCTTTTCCCAATCTCGGCAAGTTTAAATGTTCAGGTAGCATAATATGACTACGGGTAAATTGGCGCTTGACTTTATCTCTTGCCTTTGCCGCTGTAATCTTTCACATCCCCGCCGTAGTGCACACTTTTGCGGAAAGTATTATCTAGATGAATACCTGATCCTGTTTTGCCCTGTTTGCCAGTTCCGGCAGTATGGCCTGTGTGATGAGCACGCAATCCCTGAGCCACGCAACTGCTGTACATGCTGCGACTGAGCTTTTTGTTGCTGCGGCACAGCTTGGAGCTGGCTTTCTTTTCTGTTATAAATTCTTGTGCTCTCATTTTGATTCCATTGGGTGTTGTTTGATCCCTACCATGTATTTATTTCTCTTTGTAAAACACCTGTCCGCCTATCCTTCCCACCTGCCGTTTATCATGTGTCCATTCAGCATGCGCTCCTGCTGCATGGAAATACAAGGCATCACTGTAGCGATCTTTGAGATCGTTATATTGGTCAGTGGTCAGTAAGTCCTGTGCCACTCTGCGACTTTGCTGCCATCTTTGATCTGTGGATTTGGGTTCAGACACCGGCCTGCAGCTCCAGCTAAATTGACACACTGCATGGTTCCGGGTTTCTGTATGCACCGTGGTCACAGGCTGGGGGCTGCTCCACCAATGCAGTTTCACCATCTGGGTCTGGGCCACTTGATAGATGCGCTCAAACACTGCGCGTTGATGCACCACTGCACAAATGCTATTTCCAAAACGCCCATCTTCTTTTCTGTTCAGCGTGACCACTCCCACAGCAGCTTTGCCCAATTCGGATTCGCTCCCAGCTTCATAAAATATATTGCGCGCCAAACAGTTTAATTCTTTCAAATTGATCACTGGCACCACCGTGTTTTGCAGTGCCTCTCCGATGCTGGATTGGGCCTGGACTGAGCCAACAGCCAAAACAATTGACCACATCGCTAAAAAAATCCTCAGTTTTTTACCAATCATGATTAAACCCCCTCAAAAACCCCAGCGGGTCAGTTAATTATATCTTTGGATAGATCATTAAAAGAATATATATTATACGCACTTGCTCATGATCGGTCAAATGTGCTAATATAATTCTTAAATAATCCTAACAAAAGGACAAAAACTATGCCATACACCTTCAAACATTCCGGAGCATTTAGTGATTTACTGTATGCCCTGCCACTAGTCAAACATTTTGGAGGTGGCGATTTTTATCTCCATCTGGATCAAATCAACTGGATTGGTCAGCACTATTACGGGTCGCCACCTGTGGCATTTCACCAAGGGCGTTTGAATCAAAAAGATTTTGAATTCATGAAATCTTTTATGGAGGCACAGGACTATATTACCAAATTCTCAGTGTTGGATCCAAAAACAGCTGAAATTACACACAATTTGGATAAATTCCGTCCGTTTTTTGTGAGTCATCCGGGCAACTATGTGGACATTTATGCCACGGCATTTGGTATCACGGATGGCACAATCAAGGAAGAATTGAGACAGATCAATTGGCTCACTGTTCCAGATCCTAAAAAGGTGGAGGGTAGAGATATAGCTATCAATAGAACATCGAGTTGGATACAAAAGGAATTAAATCCCATTTGGCAAGATTGGACTTCGCAGAGTTTGTATAAACGCGCTTTTTTCCTTGGATTAGACCAAGAATATGATGCTTTTAAGCAAGCTACCGGTTGGGATATTCCTCATCAAAAGACCAACAGCATGTTGGAAATTGCCCAATACATAGATGGAGCAGAAATCTTTATTGGTAATCAAAGCATGGCTTTGGCGCTGGCGATTGGATTGGGCTGCGGAGAAATTTGGTGCGAAGCACGTAGAGATTTGCCTATTGAACGCAATGAGTGCTATTTCCCCATGCAACCGGGCATGAATTATTTCTAAACAAGGATCAACATGAGCAAAGACACTAAAAAACTAGGATTAATACAGTCAAGAGGGGTGGGAGATATTGTTATAGCTCTGCCTATCGCCAAACATTTCCATGATCAAGGTTATAAAGTTTTGTGGCCCATCTGTGAAGAGTTTTGGCCCAACTTCAAAGACACAGTGCCTTGGGTGCAATGGATTCCCATGGTAGCTGATCAAAAGGGTGACTTTTTCCATAAAGAACCCATGCAGCGCCTGAAGAATTTCAAATGCGACGAAATCATTTGTTTGTATCAAAGCCTCAGTGGCAGCCCAGAGTTCAGCCAAGTACCTTGGTTCCAGATACAAAAGTTTGATGAATACAAATACACCAAAGCTGGAGTGCCATTCAAGAACAAATGGCAGCTGGCGGAATGCATCACACGCGATCTTGCCAAAGAGCAGGCCTTGAAAGATCGTTTGGTCAAACAACAGCACTATTATGTGACGCATACCGAAGGCAGCATGTATCAAACCACTCCAGATCTGTCAGCAATTCCCAGCGAATGGCAGCAGATTGATATCAAGGGCGACATTACAGACAGTGTGTTTGACTGGCTCACTATTATTGAAGGAGCCCAGGCGGTCGTGTGTTTGGATTCTGTGATTGCCAACATGGTGGATCAACTGGACATCAAGGTGGACAAATACTGGATTCCTCGCAGCCACATACATCTTACTCCTGTGTTGGGATCAGACTGGACCATCCTGGATCCACCGCCGGACAGTCTTGCTGCCAATGCGTTGTTTACATCCGCCAGGTAATCAAATTGAATTTATAGTTTTGGGCAATAGGTTTATTCCTACTTTCTTGGCCAGTCTGACCAGTAAAGGAAGTAGGAATGTTCCTCCGGGCATGATAAAAACACTGGACAGCCCGGTTATTTTCAAAAGATTCAGCAACTGCTCATTGGCCTGTTTGACCTGCTTTTCGCTGGCCGCGCCTTTGAGATACAATTCATAGACTCGCAGCATGTATTCGGTATTTTGACTGTGCTGACCAATTTGATTTTCAATTTCTTGTTTTAATTCCTTGAGATAATTTTTGATGTTGTGGGAGGAAAATCTGGCTAACAGATCACCTAACCAACTTTCGGTTAACAATTCATTGATACGCATAATGACTATTTATTTGTAAATATATTTGTGTAAAGGACAAATACAATGACAGAAATAGTTCTTATAACTGACATTTACAAATTGAGAGAGCAAAAAGAAAAAGAATTAAAATTTTATCGAGACCAATTGCAAAAGTTAATGATAAAACTGGATCTTGTGCAAAGAGAAGTTAATCTTACCAATCACATCATTGATTTGATCCAGCAAGAAAAAGTAGAAAGCCTGAGCAAGCTAATTGCAGATAAAAGATCATGAAATAAATACCCAATGCGAATACATGAATTATTTGAAGCAGCTCCTCCTTTATGGAGCATTGAACGCACAACCAAAAAACCCGGAAAGATCAAGCGATATCCATCTTTGGATCAAAGCCCCACAGCTCGTAAAGGACAGGGATTCCACGCTATTGTTAGGCACAGCAGGAAAAATCCTCATGTGGTGGTGAGACAAGAAAGAGAGTTTGGCGACAAAACAAGAAATGCCTATCTCCAATGGGCCAACACCGCGGAACGGCTTATGTCAAGCAATCCTTACTTGCCCAGGATCTATAAAATCGAACGAGAAGTGGATCCAGAAAATGCCGATTTCACACGCCATCGTTATGAATTGGAAAAATTGATCCATCCACAACTGATTGGTAAAAAATTCCCCAAAGAATTGATGTATCAACTAGGAGATCAAATGATCACTAATTGGCCGCACAATTTACGCAAACAGATACAACTACACAAATTGCAACACAAAACTCTTACCAACGAACAAATATGGAACATCATAATCTACATCATTGGCGATGCAATATACCACGGCCAGTGGAGGCGCTTGCGTGATCCATTGCTGAGACAAGCGGCCAAACTCACTGTACAGGCACAAATCAACACTAGAGGACAATGGGGATTTGAAAACCCTGAACTGGACCTTTATGGCTACAATGTGATGGCACGCCTAACCGCGGCAGGACCACAAGTGGTCATCACTGATCCAATAGGTTAAAGTCCTGTGACCTTGCAGGCTCTGATCTTTCTTCGAGACGATGGCAGAACTCTGGCAGCTCGATTGGCCACCGCACGCCCTTCGGCCAGTTGACTGGCATTGATCTGAGACCATCCACCAGATTGACCCGGCACATTGACCGGAAACTGACTGAGATATCCACCTTCCAGCATGGCCGGAACTGGACCGGGCAAATGCCCGCAAAAATCCCATTTGTCAGTCTTGATCGAGCGCTGAAAATAGGCCGGCAGCACAAAGTTTGACACCTGAACACCGTTGATCTCATATCCAAACTGATCGTCTTCCACAGCATCGCACATTTCAAACGCAAACAAATAACCGCTTTGGGGTGAAGTTTGCACGAAGGTGGTAAGGTTAATATCAGGATCTGCCAGCAGTTCCAGCAGTTCATGACTCAGTGTGATGGACCAACTGGATTGACAGTCTAGGTCAGTTTTGGCAAACACTTTGCCCATGGGCATGCCAACCGGATTGAGGTCATGATACCCCAGTGCTCCCTGTGTGTCGCTGTTGTCCAACAGCAACAACATCCAGGTGTTGGCATCGGGTGTTTGACCTTTGGGTACAAAAATCAATTCGGCATCTATGCCCCAAGCTGGAGCAAAATCTCTAGTGACCTGTATCTGTAAGGCATCAACCACAGGCTTGACATCACTGTCTTGTAACACCGAACACTGATTAACGATTGAAACGCGAATATCGGACATGTTTGACTCCTTGTATAAAAGTATTTATTGTGACTGCCAAATACCGCTGCGTCACATAAATATCTATATGCAAATAGATTTCCATCATGTATTGATCATTGCATTGCTGGTATTCAGTGTTCCCCTAGTTGTGATAGGCGTGATTGAATTACTGGGCTGTGTAAAGATGTTTGATAGAGAAAAACTTAAAAAAACCCCGCTGTAACTATTGACGCAATGCGCGTGTTCATGTAACATGCTGTTCTTGATTTAACAGACAGAGGTTTAAACACAGCTATGCGTAAATTTACAGCCCGTATCTACACTCCTGACAACTCCTGGAATCGTTATTTTGATGTGGTCATTGATGCCATTGACTATTGGGATGCAAGAACACGTCTCGAGGCACAGTATCCAAATTTGGAATTTCGTGGGCTGTGTGAGTGCTAGGCACACGCAGTAGTGGTGAAATTGAGATAAACAAAATCTTTTGTTTCGGTCATGCGGGTTCAAATACCCCGCTGTGTGAGACTTGCAAGGATAAGTAATTGTGTAGTCCAAACGGGCTATCCATAAAAAGGAGACGAATCATGTTTAGTTTTGATTTTTTAACAGGTCTAGTGGTAGGAGCCGTGGTGGTAGTGCTGGTACCGGCTGCTTTTTCCTGGGTGGCCAAGCAGGTCACCAGCGTGAAAAAGAACCTATAGTACACATTGACAGCAAACCCTGAACCAAAAGTGAAGTGAGCTCTAGGCCGTGTATCCTGATTGAGCAACGGCTCAACTCACCTAATGGGGAGGTATAACCTCTAGTGTTGATGGTGATCCATTGGATCTACCGGAGCTGAGCACATGATGATAGGATCATGTGTTACTCGTGCGACTAGGTTAACTGTGTGCTTGAATCAGCAAGACTGGACACGGATTATCCGTAAAAATCACAGAGGGGTACAGATGCGGGGCACCAGCACAATCTGTAACTGAACAAGCAGGGGAGACCCTGCTTTTTCTTGACCTAATACCCCGCTGTGTGACATTGACATTGTGTGCGCTGATGCTATAATTGCCAGCATGACCATTAGCACCAAGGAGTATCGAATGTTTACCCGTTTTGAAAAAATCATATTGGCAGGCGGCGTGGCCTTTTTTGTCCTATTGTCCTTGTGGGTTTGGTATGAACTGACCGTGACCATTCCTCAATCGCAGGCACGCTGCCAGGCCCGCGGCGGAAACTGGGTTCGCCTGCAGCATCGAGATGTGTGCCTGGCCTCGGCTGTGTTGATTGACTTGGATCGCTAGATCATGCTGCTAGGTATCAGCATCTGTTTGTTTTTGTTCACACATCATTGGTTCATAGCCCTGCTGCTGTTGTTGTGGCACATTGAACGCAGTTTTTGACCGTTGACAGTGACTGTGCATGTGCTATAATGCAGTCATAGTTAGAACAAGGAGCACTACATGAATATGCGAGCACTGGGTACTTGTCCTGTTTGTGATGGCACTGGTCGCATGGCCGCTGGCAATCGCCAGTACAAGATGGTGATCTATGGATATGATGCCAAAACCGATACCTTGGGCTGCAATAACTGTGGCGGCCAATACATGGACGCCCGACCCACAGGTCAGGTGCCGCTGAATCATGAGGGCCAACCATGCCGCCATGTGTACAAGGGCGTGCCAGGCCGTTGGCGCTGCACCACAGACTATGTGTGCCAGCACTGCCATGATACCTACATGATTGATTCGGGCGATTGACATGAGAGAAACCAAGGATCAGCTGCGGCAGCAGTTGGCTCAATTGCAGGAGCAGAATCAAGAACTGCGGCAGCAGTTGGAGATCAAACAGCAGCAGATCGCTGAACTGCGGGAGTTTCTCAAACCGGCCAAACTCAAAGAGTTCTTTGAGGATTCTGATTATAGATACCTGTTCAAGGGCGGCATTTGACCATGACTCAAAACCTGTTATAATGCCTACTCACTGACAAGGAGCACACATGTATAAAGTGACTGTTTACAAAAAGGACCGACGTTGCAAGTCCGGATATCGAAAGGTTGCAGTGATTCCTTACCCTAACGCCTCGGGCAACTCCATGATGGACGAGTGCAAGTATCTGCGCCAAACCACTTACAAACCCGAGGACGGTTATAAAATAGACTGGTAGATTTTGAGAGTGACATTGCCTCAAAACCTGCTATACTACACACACACTTACAGCTAGGAGCAGAAATGTTTAACACCAAGGCAGCAGCGGATGAGTTTGTTGGCGGGTTGAGCAACACCTCCAAGATGCCGGGCAAGAGTTTTGGACTGAGTGCCACTCGCTGCCAAGTGGGTTCCAAACTGCGGTCGGTGGCTGGTAGTACCTGCCATAAATGCTATGCCATGAAAGGCGCCTACACATGGGAGAGCACAGTCGGCGCACATGATCGTCGACACCTACAGCTGATGCAGGCACTGACCGATACCCTAACACGTGACTCATGGATCGCTGCCATGGTACGCTTGCTCAAGGGCGAAACATATTTTCGCTGGCACGACAGCGGCGACTTGCAGAGCGAACAGCATCTGGAAATGATCGCAGAAGTGGCACGTCAGACTCCAGAGGTCAAGCACTGGATACCCACTCGTGAATACAGTTATGTGCGTAAATTCCTTATGAAGAACAGTCGTCCTCGCAATCTTGTGATACGGCTCAGCGCACAGATGATTGATCAACCGCCAGCCACAGGCTTTGAACACACATCAACAGTTCACAAACAGGGTCAAGCCCACGGACGTGAATGCCCATCTCGTTTCCAGAACAACGAATGCCAAGATTGCCGAGACTGTTGGGATGATACAGTGGACAATGTCAGCTATTTCGCTCACTAATTGGAGGATCACATGGCCTACAAGATCTTTAAACTGCACGGATCATATGGACCTCGCAAGGGCCTAGAAGGTCCGTTTGAATATTTCAACGGCAGGGTGCTGTACTATGATGTCAAGGAAGGCCGCTATTGGGATCCAAGGACTGATTTCTATCTGGACGATGAAGAAATTGCCAGTCTACACAACGGTCTGATCAATTTGCTCAAGTGAGATTGACAATGCGTTGACATGTGCTAAAATCGTGGCACACTGAATAGGAGCTATCGCATGAAAGAAAGAATTTTTAACATGGCCTTGGAGGCACAGACAAAATCACATGGACAGGAACCGTGGAGTTTCACAGACAGTGAGCTGGTGAATTTTGCAGTGCTGGTACGGCAGGACCTGATTAAAAATCTCTTGTTGAAAACACCCGATGTCTACTCCAACAGGTATTTTGACACCATCAAAGATACGCCTGAACCCAAATCTGCGATCACACGCATAGATCAGTTGATCCAACAGGTGAGCACTGACATCAGCGGCAAATGGATCAGCCGCGATTCAGTTCGAACTCTAGCCCAGTTGATTGTTAGGGAATGTGCCAAAATTGGAGAAGATTATGGTGATGACGGACTTTCATCTGACCCTGAAGGTAATAGATATCCCTTGAATGCGGGCATAGCAATTAGGAAACATTTAGGAGTTGAAGAATGACAGACTATGAATTAGCAGAAACATTGAAAACTGCTGCCAAGAGTGCGAGAGATAACATTGCTCTTGAAATGCTGTTGTTGATGGCGGCAGAACGAATCGAACAGTTGAGTGTGGTGCAAACTCCGGGAAACTATAATGAATGATCGAATTCGTGAACTATATGTAAAATCGATGGAGTCAACTGGCGTAGAAGGTCTAGGCGGCTCTTATCAGGAATTAAACCCTGTAAAGTTCGCCCAGTTGATTGCAAAAGATTGTGCCGATATCTGCCTTGAGATGGCAGCAAAGTGTGCTGGAATTCCTGGTGATGGTGCACTAGCAAAAGATTGTGCTTATTGGATTAAAAAAGATTTCGGAGTTGAAGAATGAGTTTAGATGTAAATTTAATGGTTACCCAACCCGTATCGGTTTATAGTGAGAATATTACGCATAACCTTGGAGCAATGGCAAGGGAAGTAAAATTGTCAAACGGCATGACATTGTATGATGTATTGTGGCGTCCCGATGAACAAGAAGGGTTGAAGTTTGCTAAAGATATTTCAGAATTGCTAGATGAGGGCTGGAATATTCTATTATCAGACCCTGAGCATTACAAAAAGTTTAAGCCAGCTGGCGGCTGGGGAAGTTATGAAGGACTCTTATTGTTTGTATACGAGTATAGAAACGCATGTTGGGATAATCCTGATGCAGAATTGAGAGTGTCAAGATGAACGAACGAATTCGAGAACTTGCTGAACAAGCAGTCAAAGATGTTGATGTTGTCCACGAGGATAATCCCTTCAACGAAGAATTGGCTAAGATGTATATTCCGAATCTCTTTATTGAACGATTCGCCAAATTGATTGTGTGGGAGTGTTTGAGTGAACTGCAAATCAGCAAGCGATGTGACCCATATACGGGTGAAATTTATATCAACGAATATAATCAAGCAATTGACGACCAAATAAAGATGTTAGCAGGACATTTTGGAGTTGAACAATGAACAAATATGATTTAAATATACATCAAAACCCAGACGCTATGGCTTGGACCAAGTTTTTCAGGGAAACTCATCCATCCTGTAACATAGATGATGATGTAATGCTTGGATGGTTCGCCAATGCTATGATGGCAATGCATGATTTTTTAATCTATAAAGACGCTCCGTTAAATGGAGATCATGCAGAATTTATGTTAACTCAGGAAAATGTGCTTTCCCGCATTAAGAGGATTGAAGAATGAGGTATTGGTTCTATAGAACACTGATGCGATTAGCACATCGTTTCAATTGGCACCACATGAAACCTTGCTATCCAGATGGAGACACTATGCTTTGGTGTCATTGGTGTGGAATTAGGGTTGTAATAAAACAATCAAACAAAACTTTGGAGTTGAAGAATGATAATGCACCTTCACAATTGACGAACAAATAGCCATGTTAAAAGAGCTTTTTGGAGTTGAAAAATGATTAACACCATCAAAGAACTGCTGGGCCACACCTTGATCAATGTAGAGGTAAACTCAGACGGCAACGAAATCTTGTTCACCCGCGAGGATGGAATTCGATACCGTATGTATCACAGGCAGGACTGCTGTGAGGATGTGGCCATTGAAGATGTATGTGGTGACTGGCATGATCTCATAGGCAGCCCTTTGTTAGAAGCCGAAGAAGCCACCAGTGACGATATGCTGAACTGGTTGGAACACATCACTTGGACATTCTACAAATTCGCCACCATCAAGGGCAGTGTGACCATTCGCTGGCATGGTATCAGTAACGGTTATTACAGCCAGCGGGTGGATTTTGAGTGCTTGGACGAAGTTGAATGTTGAACAACATCTTAAAATGGCTTGCTACCAAGACTCTGATCATAGGCACGTTGATCAACAGCCTGGGCTATTATCCCCTAGGACCCTTGATTCTGCTGGCCGGTGGGCTGATGTGGCTGATTGTGGCCATACGCTGGAGAGAAGCTTCCCTCATAGTGACCAACGGCGTCATGGCTGCGATCAGCACGGCTGGACTGATCTATCACTATTATCATTGACTGCTGTGTTTGATCTGCTATAATACTCACATACTAGAGCGGAGACGAACACTATGAATTGGAACTTGGAAGGTTTGATTGTGCGTGGTCGCTATCTTGGACAGCATCCGGTGCAGGGTCACGTGGTGTTGTCACGCACCAAGTACGGAAGTGGCATTGATCATCATGTGGTGTTGGATCATCCACTGGATCTTTTTGGCAGCTGCCGCGATCGAGTGGTGCTAGCCCATCATCACGTGGATCAGGTGTTGCAGAATCACTCCAAGGAGTGGGTACGTCATGGATAAAGATCAACAAATCAAACAGCTTCGCGAATCACAAATGGTGCTGTATCTCGAAAATGCCACACTCAAAAGCCGTTGCCACGAGATGGAAGAGCGTATCGCTCACTTGGCCCAGGCCTTGGATATTGCCATCCAAGCACTAGAAACTGCCAAGGCCACTTTTGAACAGGCCTTGCAGGCCGCTGATCAATCTAGATAAAAGCTCACTTTAAACGTTCTGGTAGCGAATCAGTCAGTTAAGCCAGCAGCCGGCTACATAACCTTATAACGGTCCTAAGGCATGTTCTTTGATGTTTGTCAGCAGTGCCATTTTCTCAATGATTTATTGATACGACTGTTGGGATCATGAGCTGTCTTGGCTGATGTGCGATGTTTTTTCATGCCCTTCATGCGAGCGCAAAAACTCTTGCGTCGTTTGGAGGCCTTGCTGCCTTTCTTGAGCTTGCCGGGCTTGGTAGTGACCGCGGTCTGCAATTTGCTGCCGGGATGTTGTCTGCGGTAGCTGGCCACGCCCTTCTTGTTGAGCCCGCCGTTTTTGTTCTTGCCAGATTTCTTTTGCCATGCCGCAGCTTCATCCAGATGACTGCCTTCACGTGGGGCGAACGCAACATCTGCCACGTCTGCGATTCGTATGTGTTTCAGACCAGTGGTTCCGTGAGATCTAGCAGCCCAGTATCCTTGATTGTGCAGATGCTGCATCACATAGTAGAGAAATTTGGGATCAATTTTGTCACCGGCAGTGACCTTGACGCCCATGTATTGAGGCTGATATTGTGTGACTGGTCGGCCCACCTGTTGTTGGCTGCCTTTGCGTATGATCCAAAAGTCCGCATTGGGCATGTGCGTGGCCACCAAAGCCAAATCACGCAGGTACATGCCCGACGATTCCTTGACACTGCGATTGGGCACACAGTTATTGACTCGCACGCCGCCCTTGATCTTGGTGCCCTGTTTGTGCATGCCTGACCAGCACTTGGCATCCAATCTGGTTTTAACCTCACCCACGAATTCTTGAGCTCTCATTTTTTCTTTCCTCTGCGCATGTTGATCTGCCAGCGGGCCAATTGGCCTTTACGCCCCTTGCTCTTGGCTGCCTTGGTCAATTGAGCCAGGGTGGCATGTTTGGGGATACCCGCACGAGCACTGTCGCCAGGACGACCCGGGCCTTTGCCATCTGCAAAGTTTTCAAACAAGGCCAACAGTTCGCGCAAAGTCATACTGATATTTATCACTCTGTCACTGACCAAACTGAGTGGTGATCACACGACCATGCAGATCTTGTGCATGCAAGGGCAACTGTTCAATCACAAAGGTTCTCTGCAGCCATCGATCGTTGCCATCAAAGCGTGGCTGATAGGCACTGCGTCCATGCACTGCCCGCGCATTGTCAATGATCAAGAGATCGCCTGATGTGAGATTGATTTCACTGTGACACTGAGCCACCGCACGGCCCAGTTCATGTAGGGCCTGATCAGCAGCAGGATCAGTGCCTACCATGAGATCCTCATCAAACACCATGACAGGATCATGGGGCGTGGTCAATACCGCCATGGGTGGGCCCAACTGATTGGCTCTGCCATTCAAGAAGCTTTGATCTATGGCCGTACGGAATCTGGGTTCAAACAAGATTCTCTGTGTGGCCCGGCTCAGGTGCGGCCACACCTGATTGATTGAGCACAGCGTGGTCATGGCTCGTTCATCTCCCCTCAAGCACAGCAGGGCCAGATAGGCCGGACGATAGGGATGAAAGGCCGTTTCGGTATGAAACATGAGTGGCACCAGACTGGATGTGCTGGTTTGGGCATGCTGATTGGCACGAGTTGGCACCAGATTCTGCACCAAACGGCCGCCCAATTCAGGTTCATAGCCCACGGGTTCACCCAGCAGGCTGGCCACGGCCAACAGAGTGCGTTCGCTGATCAAATCTTTGCTAGTGGGCTCAGTGGGTGAGGAGGGAGTTCGCGGCACTGCTCCCACTGGCAAGCCTCGCATCAGCAGCGCACCACTGGGGTGGCTGTGCCTGCGAAACTGAGCCACTGCGTGAGTGATCTCAGCAGGCAGATGAGCACGCCAGTCCCGAGCCTGGGCCATGAACTGGGCGCTATCCAGTGGCTCCTGCAGGGGCAGCGGGCCTGGATCCGGTGCTGGGCACGTCAAGGTGAGGGGTGCTAGATGCATGAGCGGGTCCTTTCATGTGTGAGATATTTATCGGCGATTAAATACACAATTGAATCAACATGCGAACCACACTGAAAATATCACGCGAGCAGTATCAAGCTCTGTTTGTAGAGCAGGGATGGGATCCCATTTGGGATTGGGGACCCTTGAGCCGAAGCCAATTTATCCTGGAATCATTGCGCCGGGAGTTTGGCATCGCGGACTACAGATACCAGTATGACCTCAGCCTGATCGAATTTGACTTTGATCATGAGCAGCAGGCCACTTGGTTTGCGCTGAAATATCTATGAAACGCATACGGATCACAGTGGATGAATTCAATCAGTTGGTGGCTCGATATGACCAAACAGTGGCCGCACAAGAGCCCCTGCTGCAACCCGGGCTGTACACTCGCGGCCTGCTGGGGCACTATGGCATCAAGACGTTCAAATACCTGTCAGCTCTGGGCTTGGTTCGCTTGGAATTTGTGAGCGAGCCCGCTGCCACTTGGTTTGCGCTGCGACATGTTGGCTCGTGATCAGCACATCAAAAATCTACACACATTAAATAAGTTCACTATGGATAAACACAGAATAATTCAAGAAATGCATGCTCTTCCGTCGGCCTGGACCGGACATTTGGAATTTGCTCAATGGCTGGTTGATCGTGTGCGACCAACCACCACTGTGGATCTGGGTGTGGATTACGGGTTCAGCCTGTTTGCCTTGGCTCTTGGCGGTCAAGGCACTGTGTACGGTGTAGACAGTTTTGAGGGCGATATTCATGCTGGTTACCATCCTGATGCCTACCGTATGGTAAGCAATTTCCAACAGCGCCATGCCTTTGATCATGTGCAGTTGATACGGTCATGGTTCACACCCTTGGCCCAAAAATGGCTGCTGCCAATTGACATACTGCACATCGACGGATTGCACACCTATTCGGCCATCACCGAGGATTGGCAAAATTGGTCAAAATTCGTGCCCGCCACTGGAGTGGTGATCATGCATGATGTGATCAGTTTCCCTGCCGATGTGGGTCGTTTTTACAATGAACTGCCTTTGCCCAAGGCCTATTTTGAACACAGTGCCGGACTGGGCATCGTGACATGGAATGTGAGATTACTGGAGGACATCTTGAGAGCCTTTCCTCAGGCACGTGTGGGCCCTGTGTGATCCCCGGCCGGTGACGCGGCCATAAATAGTCACATATGCTGCTGCGTGAATTACTGGACCGTCCTTACCCTGTTGCCTTGGATGACCCCGACGCCGCCGACGCGGCCTATCGAGCCGTTTGGATCTGGAGATTCACCACAGATCAGGGCGATCAAGGCGAAGTCACCATAACTCGCAGTTTGATGCACAGCCGGACTTCAGTGAAATACAGCATCAACGGCAGCCGGGATAGACCCAATCGAGATCAACTCCGTCCCAACAGCATGAGAATCTTCAGCTCGGTGTTGGCCGCTCTCAGACACTACTGGAGCCTCAACCCTGCCAATCAAACCCAGACCCTGGAATTTGTGGGCAGCCACAGCGATCCCAAAAGACTGGCGTTTTATGATCGCATGGCTCAGCAGCTGGGTCGGTGGATTCCCTACAGACTGGTGAGCACACAGGATCATCCAGACGATTACAAGAAGTATGTGTTGGCCCGGATCCGTTAGGCAGCGGAGCCTGATTGTTTTTGTTGGGCATAGGCCTGCTTGAGTGCTTGCAGCACACGACGGATACAGTCCGGTCTAGTTTGCGTTTTCTGCCATTCATCCTCCCAAATCACCACCAAGGTAAAGCCTTTCTGGCGCAGATATTCTTCTTTTTCTTGATTTAGTCGTCTACGTTCGCCTGCCGTTTTTCCAACTTTGGGTAACGGGGTGTTGTCGTCCTGGAATCGTAAGGGGTTGGCATGGTAAAGATCGCCATAATACTCCACGATCATGGGAGGATCTTCTATGAATAGATCGATTTTGTATGAATCTCCGTGACGGCCGCCAGTGGGGATTGGTACAGAGTGTTGAGGGTTCAGCGGTTGAATTTCGGGTAGCTGTGAGATTGTTTCAAAAAAATGTATTTCACCTTGACTGCGCTGATGTACTTTTTGATTTTTTTTATAGTCTTGATGTAAAAGATCATAATCTGGCAGGTTTTTTAGGTGTCTTCTAATAGTTCCACGATCTCGATCAATTCTTAAGCTGATATATCCAGGATTATAGCCCTGCTGATACAATTCGCGTATTTCATGATCTTGTTGCACAGTGAACGACCTTTTTTCTCGTTTTTGCCTAGCCTTAAACTGCCTATCGACAACAGCAGATACACTGGGTATTGATCTATTTTTCTCACGAGCGATCTTAGCGATGGACCAGTTATATTCGCCCTCGGGATCATAGTGACTTCGTATGAATTCTTCATCGTCGGGAGTGAACGACCTTTTTTCTTGTTTTTGCCTAGCCTTAAACTGCCTATCGACAACATCAGATACACTGGCCGCTAATCTATTTAACACACCAGCGATCTTAGCGATGGACCAGTTATATTCGCCCTCGGGATCATAGTGACTTCGTATAAATTCTTCATCGTCGGGAGTGAACTCTTGATAGGGTCGTTTGAGTTCCTGATCAAGATAGCGATGGATCAGGACATAACTCTTTCCTAACTGTTTAGCAATGGCCGCTGCATTTAATCCCTGTTTGGCCAAGTGATTGATAAGAAAATAGTTCTTTATGGTTTGCTCGGTTGTACCAGCACCCAGTTGGTAATCGTGGATGAGATCTTGCAGTATGTGGTGATCACTGTGATGCTGAGCTCGCAGTTGGCGCATGCGTGCTCTCTGTTGAACAGTAAACCCTCGAAACGCTTCTTGAATGAATAATTCACGTAATAGCATGTGGTTATTTATTAGCGATCACGTGGTGAGTGTGCAGTGCACGGACTGCTAGTGATACACACACGAACCGGTCGCCGGATCGCGCACGGAGCCGGTGGAAGGCGGCTCAAATACCCCGCTGTACGTGATGCGCACACACGCATACACACGCGCACACACGCACAAACCCGCAGAGATTGAGTGTGTGCCGGTGGAGGAAACACTGCCCGTGACCAGAGTCCGTGACCCGTGACCCGTGATCGCGATTCCGGAGCAAGAAAGAATGGTCCAGAACCGGTCAAGAAGCGGTTGGCACCATTTAAACTATGCCTCACTTCCTTCACCTTGTCACGGGGTTTCTAGCCCAGATTCCCTGCCGCTTGAACTTCAGACCGTGACAGAAACCTGGAATAAAACCCCACCAAACCGTGAGGATTTTGGGCCAAAACGGTGGGGGTTTGAGACATTTCCCCACACTTTTTGAGGAATTTTGATCCATCTCAGTGTGGGGCTACCCTAGCACAGGATCCCACTACAACCACAGCCACCGGCTGGATCACAGTGGGGTTGTCAAATACCCCGCTGTACGTGATGTGCACACACGTACATATACACACACTAGCGCACACACACGTACATATACACACACGCACACACACGTACATGTATACACACACGCACACACGAGCACATGCACACCGGAAGCGTTTGATCCCGGAGCATGGGCACTGTGACCTGGCGCCGTGAGTGAGCTGACATGGATATGAGCACACACACATCGAATGGACACGGCGGCATCGGGGCACATCGAGGACTGGGCGGCGCAGGTGGTTGACACCTGTGGGGCAGTTGCATACACTAGCGGCTCACTAACACACACAGGAGAACACACACCATGCCCAAGACAGCGGCTTCGCGCCACCTCACTGACCAGGAGATCGCAACCATCGCGAACCAAGCCCTGGCCGCGGCTCAGGAGGCCACCCAGAATTTTCTCGACGCCAACGGTGATCGTGATCTGTGTGGATTTGCTTGGGTCACCCTCCGGCCTGCCACCACGCGCATGGCACGCTGGCTCCGGCAGCAGGGCGTGGCTCGGCCTGCACCGGGAGGCGGGGTACAGGTGTGGAATCCGGGTGGTCACCCTACCCAGTGCATCACGGCCCGGGAACAAGGCGCACGGGCCTTTGTCAAGGTCATGGAGCAACACGGCATCCGGGCCCTGGCCAACAGTCGATTGGACTAGCAGGCGATTTTTTTTTGAAAACGGGCTAGACAACGAGCCTGCATCGTGTATAATGTTCAACGTTGAGCAAGAGATGTTTTTTAACCAGCAAGGAGATTGAACGTGGCCAAAGCCATTCCAGTTGATGTGACTTTTCCTGAGTCGGGCGAGACCCGCACTTTCCGCAGCATCCGTGCTGTGGCGCGCATGTTGAGCGGAACGGGCACTGAGTCGGGCGGTTTCCGCAAGACCATCAGTGCTCGTGCTGCCAACGGCTTTGTGTTGGCCCAGCCCGATGTGGTGCGCCATAACCGCTTGGCAGATGCCTGGGTGGCAGACCCAGGCTTGGAGCGAGTGGCCTAAAGGCTCAGGGCAGCTGACCACCGGGTCAGCTGCCCTTGACACTCGTGAACGCACACCGTATAATCACCCGTGAACCGGCAAGCACACACACAAGGAAGCCCAAATGGCACGAGAAACCAACGTGATTGAACTGGATCCAGAAGCCGTGGCAGCGCGGGCTGCTGCTGTGGCCCAGGAGACCGACGATGAGATCCTGGCACGCTTGAACGAGCGATTCCAGATCCTGGAAGACATGACCCTGGCAGTCAAGCGTGGATCGGTACGCAGCATGATCGTATCAGGTCCACCCGGCACGGGCAAGAGCCACGGCGTGGAACAGGTGCTCAGCCGCGACGACCTATTCAACACCCTGGCCCAGCGGCGGCCCAAGTACGAGATCGTGAAAGGAGCCACCAGTAGTGTGGGCCTGTATGCCAAACTGTTTGAGTATGCGGCTCCGGGCCATGTGCTGGTGTTTGACGACTGCGACACCATACTCATGGAAGAAGAAAGCCTCAACACCCTGAAAGGCGCCCTGGACTCGGGTGAACGGCGCTACATTTCGTGGAACAAGGACAGCCGCCTGCTGCGCACACAGGGCGTGCCGGACCGTTTTGAGTTCTCGGGTTCAGTGATCTTTATCACCAACATCAAGTTTGACTTTGTGCGCAGCAAGAAACTGCGAGACCACTTGATGGCCCTGGAGTCGCGCAGCCACTACATTGATCTGCAGATGGACACCACGCGAGAAAAGATCCTGCGCATACGCCAGATCGTGGCCCAAGGCATGCTGTCTCGCTATCTGTTTGAACAGGATCAAGAAGCCCAGATCATTGACTTCATAGTGGAGCATCAGGAGCGACTGAGCGAGCTGAGCCTGCGCATGGTGCTGAAAATCGCGGATCTGCGCCGTGAGTTTCCAGACACTTGGCGCAACATGGCTCGCACCACCTGCATGAGCCGGCAGCGCCCGTGACGGCCAGGTGGGCCTGGGCCCTGGCCCACTGGGCCATTTGGATGGCAGCTGCGGGCCTGGCCCACCTGGAAGGCCTGCCCTGGCCGCATGTGGCGGCCTGGGCCCTGCTGCTGCTGTGCCAGGAGTGGAACACGCGCCTCGTGTGGGAACACGAGGTGATGCAGGTGCTGGCGCGCGTCCGGCACCTGGTGGAGCAGGCGCGGGCCCCACCACACACGTGAACAGCTCTCCAGCTCGCAGTGGGGCTGGCCGCGGCCCACTGGCAGGTGCGGCTTGACTTAGAGCTGTTTTCTGTTATAATACACACACATTCACACACAAGGAGACTGCCATGACCCTTTACAGCTATGCCGGAGTCAGCCGCCGCCAAGGACGCATGCGACCGCGTTGGGCCAACGATCAAGCTCGCATCCGGACCCTGATCCGCACCGGACACACGGACATTGATCTCATACCGTTGCCCAAGGCCATGACACGCACAGAGGCCCTGACCTGGCTGATCTCGATTGACTTTGACAACGGCAATCCGGAAGTGCGCGAGGCCCTGGAGGCCGCACTGGATCGACGCCAGACCCAAGAACCGGCCGAGGCTCAGGGCGTGGAGCCGGCCCAGGAGCCGGCCCACTGACCCACCCGGTACCGCACAGCCCGGTCGCGGGCTGTGCGAACTTTTGCAAGGAGCATACTATGGGAATTTTGACCACATTTGGCAGGCCCTACGTGGAGTTTGATCCGGGCCAGCGCAGCCACCGCGAGTGGTTGCATCAGTTCCTGGCCACGGCCAGCTGGGGCCACTGTCCGGTGCGTTTTACCGTGAATCAAGAAGGTGAGCACTTGGCCGTGATACAGCGACGCCTGTTGGAATGGTACATGGACCGCGAGTTTGCGCGCCGTGGTGCCACAGGCTAGCGGCGGACTGCCGGCCGGCCTCGGCCCTGGTACTCTCACACACACAGCAAGGAGCACACATGATACAGCCCAACTCACAGTTCCGTTATTGGCGAGCCGACCAAGTGGCCGAGTGCCTGGATGGCATTCCCGACAGCCTGTATCAACGCCTTTGGCACATCACCCAGCCTGAGCCTGTGACGCCAGGCCTGGATTATGGCGAAACGCCACCGGACAGTTGGGATCACTGCCTGGCCGCCCAGGGCTGGAGTCTGCTGACTGAGGATCAGCAACGCCTGCTCAATCAGCTCATGGAGCAGTATCACGCTGCGCTGGGCTGGACCCAGGCTCAGCAGGATCGGGACATCCTGGACCAGATCGACCACTTCAACTGGGTGGGCAGCCGGCACCACTATTGAGGTTGACGGCGATCCGGCCCTAGTGTACATTGCACACACAGACACACACGCTGCAAGGAGACCCACATGCACACTTGGCCCTCGGATCAGGCGCTCGAGGCCTATCTGCCAGAACACGCTTAACACACCAATGGGATCGTAGCTCAGAGGTAGAGCAATCGGCTTTTAACCGATTGGTCGAGAGTTCGAATCTCTCCGGTCCTACCAAATCACCACGTCCAAACAACGCAGGAAGACCAAAATGGCCTACATGAATCAAGAAAGAAAAGCACAGGTTGCACCACTGGTCAAGGCCGTGTTAACACGCTACGGCGTGAAGGGGTCGCTGTCGGTTCGCAACCATATGACACTGTGCCTTAACATCAAGGCGGGCACGATTGATTTCATTGACAATTTCATCAGCACGGATCAGGCACGGGGTCATGCCCATCCAATGACAGCCGAAACCATCCAGCGCCTCCGCAACGAGCAGAGCCTAGACGTTAACCCGTACTGGTTCCATGAGCACTTTTCAGATCGCGCTAGAGCATTCCTAAGCGATGTGATGACTGCGCTAAAGGGTGCGGGTTGGTACGACAAATCGGATGCGCACACGGACCACTTTGACACCGCTTACTATATTAGCATAAGCATTGGTGACTGGAAAAAGCCTTACCAGCTGATCGCGTAAGTGACTGAATCTTGAGGCAAAACTGGTGCTTGACTATTCCATCACCAGAGACTATAATGATCGCATATTGGCACGTGAGGGCGTCACCCTCTATTCTGGTCCGGAAGATGAGAAGCCCGTGACAGGGCAGGACCTTACCATTTGGTGCAAATGGCCTTGGCAACAGGACAGTCTTCCCAGGTCGAGAAGCGGGTGGAAGGTGGCAACACTACAATTACCGCCGCTGGGAAGAAGCTATTAGGAAAAAACCTCAAATACCCCGCTGTGTGGGGTTGACAATGCCCACACAGCGTGGTACAATGCTGTTATCAAATCTAGCCCAGAGGAGAGCCCTAGATTATAACTAGTTGTAGTCAGGGAGAAAACACCATGTATCTTGATGAAAGCACTGTGGAAAAAATGCGTGAGCAGTTGGCGCACAGAGACGAGATCATGACCGATGCACTGCGCAAGCGCGACGCGCACCGGCTCATGGCCCAGGAGTATCGAGATCAGCTGGGTCAAGCACGGGTGCAGATCTCACAGCTGGAGGCACAGATGCAATCCCAGGCCGCGCAGCTGGATCAGCTGCGCACAGACAATCGGGATTTGGAAGCGTTCAATCGCATGCTGCAGAAGATGATACGACGTATGGCTCACAAGGACAAATAAACATGGTCAAGCGAACAAAGATTTTACACGAAGAACTGGAGTATGTGACCGCGCAACGCAACTGGACACTGGCACAAAAAAACTTTCGCCAGCTCAAACGCCGAGAGGGTGTCACGGACGAAGATCTAGCCCTGGCCAAACAGCGCCTGGAAGTGTTCAAGTCCCGAGCACAGGAAACCAGCGCAGCGTTGACTCGCGCGGGGCTCAACAAGGGTTCTATCTAGCCACAGGACACACACATGATTACTAACACGTTCATGACACACGCACCCTTTGTGATCGCTGTGCTGTGTGGGATCACAGCCATCCTGGCCCTGGTGCAGGGCCACTCAGACGCAGCCGGAGCTTGGCTGTTGGCCTTTGCGGGATGGCTCACGGTGCACGTGGAGCGCTTGACACAGCACTAGATCCTGTTATAATGCACTCACAGTCACACACGGAGAGCATGATGGACCCGGCCAACTACCTGGAAAAGAATCGCACTCGCAGCCGCAATCCAGTGGCGCGACATGCCAATCAGTTCAATCGCCCAAGCACGCACCCTAGCAAGCAGGATCGTGCTCGCCAGCGCCGACCCAAGTATGGGTTCCAGTTTGATCGGGAGCTGGTATGACACGCGGTGTGCCCGTGCTGTGGCTGCCCACTGTGGCCTTGGCGGTGCTCATGATCCTGTTGGGTGTGAACCTGGTCAGCCACGTGGCCATGGCCTCTGCTGCTGTGCCCAGCACCATCTCATGCTACTCGGGCGGTCACGAGATCTATCGAGGGCGGGGTATACAAGTGGAACGCTTGGAGAACAGCTATGTGTACTTTCAAGAAGTGGGCACAGGGCGTGACATTTCCATACGTGCCGACTGCATGATCACCAAATAAATGGTTGACACAGCCCATAAGGGTTGTATACTACAACAGTTGACAAGGCATTTACCAAGGAGCCAATCGCAATGCCACGTTTTATCAGCGACGAACATCTGATGGAAGACATCTTCACGCAGACCAATCCTATTGTGAAGTCGGACTTTTTTGATGACGCCAACCAGTTTGATGATTGGGAGGAGGATTGGGAAGAGGACAGTGAGCAGACCTGGGCTCACATGGACGCAAACGACCAGGATTGAGGTTGACACAGCCTGTGCACGAACATATACTGCACAGGCTATTTACACACTAGGGAGAACAGTATGACCAGTTACAAGATCCAAGTTACTTTTCCAAACTCGGGCGAGACCCGCACTTTCCGCAGTGTGCACGCTGTGGCACGCATGCTGAGTGGCACGGGCACTGCATCGGGCGGTCTGCGCCAGCAGATCGTGCACAAGGCCAACGAAGGCTATTGGGGTCATGACAACATCGTGCGCCGCCACGCGGTAGTGGGCTAGGGCACACAGGGCCTGCTGATTGGATTCAGCAGGCCCTGAACTGTTTTGGTCACAGCACCCATGACACACACTAGACCCCAATGCGGCCGTTGCAGTCAGCTGGAGGACCGCATACAACAGCTGAGGGACGCGCTCAAGGCCATACAGGCCCACAGCCAAAGCACCCCGCAGATTCGAGAGCTGGCCACCCGATCTCTACGGGGCATCATTTAGCAACAGGCTCAAATACCCCGCTGTGTGGGGATCTCCGCTGCTGATAAATAAAAACTACCAATACATACAAACGCACTTGCGCACTGTGCACACTGTGTTATAGTGCATGTGTGCGTCAGGTCAGCAACCGCTACCACATATAGGAGCATAGCCCATGCTAGAAGAAATCAGTACCGAATACGATCCGGAACTAGACGCCCACATCACAAAATATGCCTGCAGCTTTTTGGCCAGCTGCGAGGACCAAATGGTCAAAGTGACCGGCATCACAGTATGCGACGGCGGCGACTTTGAGGTCATTTGGGTAAAACACAACGGTGACCTGTTGTACCACGACCGTGAGTTTGAGCATGCTATCAGTCACGCTTTGGGTTATCGTGTACAGTTTACCGAACAAGGCATGCAGGCGCCTAAATCGGCCTGCCTGGAACGAATTTAACACAGCCCAGCGCCGCCTGCACAGCGGCGCTGTTTGGACGCCGCTGCTGCCTCATGGTGTGTGCTGGTCAGCAGTTGAAATCGCAGTGGGGCAGTGTGCTAGATCCCCAAATACCCCGCTGTGTGGGTTTATATCCGCCCCACTGTTGCAATCTTAAACGTGTGTTTTGATCACGTGGGGCAGCTCCCACTGTTGCCACAAAGCTTATAGGAATTTTTGGTGGGATCCGGTTGACAACTCCAGCACCGGCACGCATACTACACACACTGCAAACCAGCAGTGACAGGAGCACACATGGAACACGTCAACATTGACTGCTATTTGGAATCACCTGCAAGCACACCCGATCTGGAAGAAGCCTGGGATCTGGACGCACAGTATCCAGGCGAGGATCAGGAGGAATGGGGCGACTACGAGGACGACAGCGACCGTGAGAATCAGCCCACCGAATACGAGGAGTGGCAGGCCGTGAGTGGCGGCGACGACAACTGGTACGACAACGCAATGGAAATCGGCGACCTGGACTACTAGACCTCTCCAGGGCCTGTTTTGGCAACAGGCCCTTTTTTAGTGGCCCGCATTTCCCACCAGCACAATCACAGCAGCAGATGGCAGCAGTGGGGCCGCTGCCCAAATACCCCGCTATCACTATCTCTAAAAATATCTCGCAGTGGCTGGTCGGTACCGCTGTTCCCTGAACCCTGCGTGTGCATTCAAAAACGCAGCACGTGGGGCGGACACTGCGGCCGTGAACAGCTGGTGCAGTTCCCACAGTGCCGCATGCGAACCCGGCCAGCAGCAGTGGGGAGGATTAAATAACAGTTGACAGAGGGCGGCTGAACTAGTAAACTGGCTGCACTTAGAGGAGACACACAGTGATTGAAACAGTGATCGATTTGATTCCGTTTGTATTGGTCATGATGAGCGCGGCACAGTTGGTGGTGGTCATGTTGGTGCACAGTGATCTTAAAAACTTATTTGTTAACCTGACTCAACGCCTGGACAGCTTGAAAGACTCAGAACTTACCATTTCGCAGGGCAACAGCAGCCCAGCGCCCACCACTTTTGCGCATGCGCCCACCACAGCACCCGGTGCGGGCACAGGCTCTCAAAGTGCAGGCGTGGTTGACCGCCACCCACCCGCACAGACCGCTGGAATCTATGAGGTCAGCGATGCGCAAGTGATCGCAGCGTTGCGAGAGCTGGACAAGTAATTGCCGGCGGGGTGCAACGCCCTAGCCCCACCAGGCCGTATACAACCCTAGCTACAATCTGTGGGGTTGAGTTGGGCCCCAATGCGCTGTATTAAAAGAATATAAATGCAGCGGTGGGGTGCAACGACGCAGCCCCACGCAGTGGCCAGTGCAGCTGACCTCGATCCGAGTGTGACTCAGCAGCGCTGGACAAAAAACACTTGCAAAATACACACACTGTGTTAAATTTGCAGCTGTAGCAATCGGCCAGTGGCTCTGGAGATTGTGCCCAATCAATTAAACACTTGGAGTTGCAGCATGAACGAACGAATTCGAGAACTGGCTCAACAAGCTGCTGATGGTATGCTTTCTTATGATGCTGAAGGTGAATGGCGTCTTAATCAAAAGGAAGCGGAAAAGTTCGCCCAGTTGATTGTGAGAGAATGTGTTATAATTGTGGCAGATGCCGTTGACCATCGCGAACCCGCCATCACTTATGCGAGCAAGATTAAACAACATTTTGGAGTTGAACAATGACTGAGGAGAAAGCACAAGTGAAAACTGTGATTTGCACTAGTCTTAACAAGATTCGCGCGCGCGTTCCATGCGAGAAAGGGTGGAAAAAACTACTCGATCATTTGGGTAAAACTAAAGCGGACGATGAACCATTACCGTTTTCCGTAATTGTCGAATCAAACGGACTTGACGACGCGTTGTGGGCGTGTAGAACAACGCCAGAATATGACCACGAGTGGCGTTTGTTTGCAGTTTGGTGCGCACGACAAGTACAACATTTGATGACTTACCATCAATCGGTCGATGCGTTAGATGTCGCATACCGACACGCGAACGGACAAGCAACCAATGAGGAGCTACACGCTGCGCAAAATGCGGCGAAAGATGCAGCGAGAGATGCAGCGAGAGATGCGTATCACAAGTCAGTACAGGATGCGGCGTGGGCTGCGGCGTGGGCTGCGGCGAGGGCTGCGCGGTATGCGGCGTCGGCTGTGGCGGAGTATGCGGGGTGGGCCGCGCGAAATGCGGCGGGGGGTGTGGCGGAGTATGCGGGGTGGGTTGCGTGGGCTGCGGCGAAAGACGCTCAAACACAAAAATTTCTGGATGTGGTGTCAAGTGCGCGGGGGGAGAAATGAAACCGCACATGTACGTCTATGTAAACAACCGATTGATCACAGTGGAATCCTGCCTGGAGTTTGCCATGCCCTATTGGGCTAAACGCAAACAGACCAATAAACGGATCACTTGGAAGTTCCGATAGCGCTGGTACACCCGGGCCAGCGCAGCTGGATCTCGCCGGGCACACGCGCAACCAGTGTGGGGATCAAATACCCCGCTGCGCTCCCACTGCTGGGTGCACGCCGCTAACTTGCGCAATAGGGCTGTGTGCTGTGATCTCACTGCTGGGTGCACACCGCTGCTGTGTACGCCAAGCGCTGACAAGCTGTGTGCTAAATCTGCTGCGTTCCCACTGCTGGGTGCACGATTGCTAGATCGCGTGGCAGGGATCGCCGTGAACAAAAAAAAAGCGCCGTGATCACGGCGCTCAACGTAGCGGCTCGAGGCCACTGGCCCCTGGGCGTCAGCTGCCCTCCACCGTGCGCTGCCAGCGCGGACGGCTCTCAATCATGTTCAACACTGCCTGTCGCAGCGCATCCAGATCATGCACAGGACCCTCAATGCGATCCAGCTCTGCACCGCCCTGATGTATGCGGCCCGAAATCAACCACTGCATGGTGTTGTGGCTCACTGCTTGATCTTGGAAACGTATCTGTCTGCTCATCGCTACTGCTCCTTGCTGTTGCTGGAATCTGTATTATGCACAACCCGCCGGCCCTGTGCAACCTCTCGTGTGTCGAGTTGTGTTAAGTTGTGTCGAGTTTCCCACCCGCACCTCGCGTGTGCTGCGTTCCCACTGGCCCTGTTTCCCACTCGCGCTGCTGTTGCACAGTTTCCCAAGGGCTCTCGCAGGGCCGGTGTGCGCCGTGTGCGACGGCTTTTTTCATTGTGTTAGTATAGCATCAGTCCCACCCGATGTCAACTCTGCGTGCACACTTTATGCGGGGTTGCAGAGCCCCGGCTGCGGCGTCTGCGCTTGCGCACGCAGTTTTGTAAAGCGCGTGGGAGTTAGTCAAGCAGTCCAGCTCACAGCTGCGCACACGCACTGCGGGCCTGCCCGGCACTGGCGCAGTGGGATCCGGTTGACAGCCGGTCTGCGCGAGTGCATACTGCATGCACACTCGCGCAAGGAGACCAACATGTGCTCGTTATTGACTTATCTAGTGATCAGCTGTGTGACCGCACTCGTAGTGGCACAAGTGATCCACTGGGGCAACGGAGACTAGCAGCCCACCCGGCTGTGTGCGCACACCCGGCCCCCGGGTGTGCGGCCGCTGTGCCGGCTGACCCCCACTGCTGTGCACTAGCACAGCTAACGCCTGCGGTGGGGCCGCTGTATTAAACCCCTGCTGCGATTGCGTAACTGCGAGATTTCTGCACTGGACCCCCGCTGCTGCTGCGTTAAGCTGTTGTATTCCTGCACCGGGGCCCCAGCTGTTATTGCGCTAGCACATCAATTCCTGCACCGGGGCTGTGTGTGCCGGGCCCCCGCTGCTGCTGCGTTAAGCTGTTGTATTCCTGCACCGGGGCTGTGTGTGCCGGGCCCCCGCTGCTGCTGCGTTAAGCTGTTGTATTCCTGCACCGGGGCCCCAATGCGCTCTATTAAAAAAATCTAAATGCAGCGGTGGGGCTGTGCCGGTCCCCACCCGACCGGTATACTAGCTAGCAAGCTAGCCCGTGTTGCGTGCGGCAAGCCCGTTTTTTCTCACCACCGTTTTTCAATCCCGGGGTCGCAAAATCACCGGGGGTGGAGATCTCCGGGGCCTTTTTTATTTGCGTAACAATTTTTTGGCACTGTATAGACCGGGCCCTGCTCAATTCCTCACCCCCTCACGGGAGGCCCCTTTGAAAAATTTGCGCGCAAATTTTTTGAGCCCTTATAGAGGCCCCAGCCCTGGCTAGCCGTACAGGTGATCCCAGATCTGGCCTATCAATGGGGGCCGCCGCTCTCGGCCCAGGCCCCGGCGGGCCAAGAACGTGTCCAAGGCCAGCCACTGTGCCAGTTCCCATTGTCTCCACGCTGCCCACCGTTTTAGCATGACCGCGCGACTGCCAGTCACTCCCGGTTCCGTGGCAGGTTGCACACGCCAAAGATCACTGTGCTGAAACTCGTGGGCCAACTGTGGCACTGTGAGTGGGGTGGGTATGGTGTGCACAGTGCCTTCGGCCACACGGGGCACATCCGGCAGTCGGGTGAGGCTCACGCGATAGCGCTGCCCTTGTTCAGTGTGGAATTCACGGTGGTATGACAGGCCCGCCTGATGTTGCACCGGTCGGGGGCGGGGGCGATCAAACATTTCTCGTAACAGCATAGTGTGGGTATTTAGCCTCGTGCCAGTGAGCGCCCGGGCCTGTGAGATTATAGTGGTAGATAATGTGAGAAAAAATTTTGCGCAGCCCCTTTGGGGGTCGGCTCTACTCTCAACCCTCCATCTCATGGTTGTCTGGCTCGGCTCTGGCGGATTACAATAAATAAATCAAAAGGAGTTCTCATGAGACGATTGACCGAAAATGAACAACAGCGTGTGCAGTTGGCTGCATTTAAAAGAGCGCATCAAGCAGCACAGCAAGAAATCAGCGCCATTGACGATATCAACCGAGATGTGGATCAAATAGTGATCCAAGTGGGACGCATAGCAGAGGCCGCTGGGGTTGACATGCGGGACATCGCTCATGCAGCTGATTATGTGGAAGAAGCTTTTAGCGGCTTGGTCAAATCTCTGCATGATCTCCAAGAAGTGTTTCAAGATCATATCACCACACTGGAACTGCGCATGGAGGACGACGACATTGATCTGGATGAAGCACAGCAACCTGATGTGTCCTATGTGATCAAGGTGCTGCATCCCAACAGCAGCACGCGCTTTGTCAAGCAGTATCTAGTGACTGATCTGCGGGACTGGTGTCAACGCAAGGGAGTGGATTTTCAAGCTGCCCTGGACGCGGTGCATAGACAGGGATTGGTCAAAGGCACAGCCACCAATTATCGAGTGACACGCTACAAGGGCGGCACAAGATAATGTTCATCAATTGAATAAATAAACACAATATTGTGAGACATTGCGATGCCTGATAACGAAAGAAAAAAAACTAAACTGGATACCAAACCCAATCCGTTTCCGCACCTGGATGATTTGGATGATCTGTTGGGAGGCAGCACCAATCCTCCTTCCACCATTGAACCCGAGAGAGACGATGCTCAACAACAACGCCACTCAGATCCGGACGCCAACGGCCCAGCTGAACTGCCACGTGCCAGTGCTGAACGCACGCGCAGTGTGCAGGCCACTCCGTCCGAACGCATGCGCGATGCACTCAATAGACTGAATGATTTAGATCCTGGAGAAATTACTGATCAAGAGCGTGCTAGACAGCATCGTGGCATGGGCGAACCAGAAGAACCCAGTCCAGTGATCAACCAAAACATGCCAGTTGTGGCCAATCGACTGCCGGCCATGTTGGCCACCGAATTGGCTGTGCCCAACATTGAATGGCATCAAATACGCAACCTTCCTGGTTTCCAGAAGCAACAGATACGCATGATGGGCGATCGAGTGTTTGGCGCACGCACCCGCACTCCTGTGGAGGATATCACTGCCATTGCCTGGCTCAGCCCAGATGCTGCCAATCTGTTGCCAGGATCACGTCGTGCAGGAAACAATCCCAGGCCGCCCTCGGAAAGTGAATACAACACTCTGGAACAATTGAGCAGTGTGGGCGAATGGTTAAGAGATCATGCTCAGCCCATGGGATCCCCGGATGCACCTACTCATCCACACATACCAGGGTATCGAGCCGACGTGAGAGAATTTGTGGAATCAGGGGTGCGTTTTCAAGTGGTACAAGATTTCATAGACGATCAGCGATTGGGCTATTATATCTATGCATGGCCCGAAGCAGATACCAAAGCAGGGACAAGGACAGCACGCGAGCCATCACAGCTAGGTCGAGGTCAGACCTACGACATGCCAGGAGAAAATTCTCCCCCGCAAGATAGACCAAGATTACCCAGAAGAGAGTCAACTATCATGATCAAAAAAGATGCAAGCTATCTCAAAGAAGAACTGGAGATGCACAAGAGATTTATCAAAGAAGAATATCGATTTAGAGTGGCTGAAGCCATTTTATGCAAAAAACTAGATGAAGCGATTATAAAAGAATTGTTGGTTGAAAGCACGTTGAGTCGAGTGATTGGCAAAAATCCAGGCGGTCAGCATCTGGTTCAATGGTTACATCGTAGAAATAAATTAGGCAACGACGTGGAATGGGCAGAGCATCCGTTCAGTGAACGAGTGATGTGGTCTGAATTTAAAAATCATCCCGATAACTTTTTAATCGTGGTGGGCACACGCGGTGTAGCTGGTATCAAGCCCAATGAGCAAGATATACAAAGCGGTGAAGAAGCTGCTAGAAGAAAACGCAAAGTATATAATCCTGCGAGAGATAATACGCTGCGATACAAGGTAGTGGCATTTGTGGGTGATCAACAGGTAAATCCTGATCTATTCCGACAAGAAGGCGACGTGGAAAGAGATATTGATCCTACTGTGATGCGTGCCAGAGGCGGGCTAGTAGGCAGATCTGATGTGCGCAATGATGAAAATATTTTTGATAAAATGCGTGAGCAACTGGGTGAACTCAAAAGCGTGATAATTTCACATAGAGCAGTTCCTAGAGATGTAATGGCTGCCCGCGCTAGTCGTGATCAACCCAAATACGGAGTCGAAGATCTCCCTAGACTACAGATTAAATTGGTTTCCAAACTACGACCGTTACTTAAAAAAATAGCATATGAATGCCTTAGTATCATTACGCAACGTGCGCAAAGAGCCATGACCGGCGGAAATTTTGACGCGGCCAGCGAAGCAAGTGCGACTGCGGTAACAATTAAAAATTTTATTACAGCAGTCGATACCCAAGGAGAGTTAAATCTCGGTTATGGCAGCCCGGTAAAAGCACTCATCAATAGGTCAGTGGATTCTGTAGCTCCACAAGATTTAATGAAAAGAGTAGAATGGTACGAGGATATGCTCACACCAGGCGATACTGTGAGAAAATGGGAGCCTATGCTGGCTGGTGTGAGAACTGCTCTCATGCGAAAACCAGGTAATTAATAATGCTTCCGGACATTAGATCATTAATAACCCTTGTTGAATCATTGCTGGTTGAAAACACACTCAGTAAAGGCAGCCAATTTGTCTTGAATAATAAAAAACTAGTTACGGAATTGGCAGATGTTGTGCGTGATGATGTGAACACTTCGCCCCACAATTTTCCCGCAGACTTTGTTCAAAATGTCAAAGGCAGTGTGGCCAAAGGTGTTAAAAAATTCAATGATCAACAAATCGCTGAATGGATAATGACACAACTGGATCGCATAGAAGAACAAGGGTACGAGGGTGTAAGATATCAGCGAGAAGGCAAAGATAATAAATGGATCGTTGAGCGCTATATAGCTGGCAGTCACAACTGGGAAGATATCACCGGAACCTTGAATCTAAATCTAGGAAAATTTTATTTTCTCAAAAATCGAAACATGCTGGAACCGGCGCATTCAAACCTGGGCAGTTTTAAGAGTGTGCGCGATTTAGGAAACTATTTGGTATTCCATTACCAAGAAGCTCTTAAAGATTATAATGAAAGAATGAAGTTAGCAGCTATGAAACGAGCCATACGAGCTTTTGTTATAGTGGATAACGATGATTATAAAATTTATGTCACTTTAAATAGAGCTGCCAATGTGCTTTATGGTCAAGGATCAAACTGGTGCACAGCAAACAGCAATTACGGTGGACATTTCCAAAGCTATTCCACTAGAGCCATGCTGTTTCAACTTTATCCTTACGCTCCTGATGATGTCTCAATCACCAAGGCCACTAATAACGGTGAACGCAAGTTTGTAGGAAAAGAACGATTTCAGTTTGATGCCGGTAATGCTCAAAATCCTGATTTTAAAAATATCGCCGATAGTCAAGCCAACGCGGAATACATTAGAGAAAAATTTCCTTACCTTTATACAGATCTAGTTACAGGTCTTAAAGAAAAAAAACCCGAACTTGAAGCTTATATGAAAACGGCTTCAGAGGATCCTGCATTACAAACAGATGATACAAAAATTAAAACTTACAATATTGATGATGAAATAGAAAAATTAAAAAATTTCATAAGGGCAGGATACATGACAACAACGGTGAGGCCGGCTGTGTCCGAAGAAGAACCAGAAGCTTTGCCTGATAACAGTACTCCTCCTGCTGAGCCAACTGCCTAAAGATCTTTTTTCCATTTCAATATAAAATAAGTGCCGGCAAAAGATCCAATCATGACCGCTAGAATATAATGATGATCTTCAACGTAAGAGATAGCACTGTAACTGCCGCATAACATGATCAAGCTGCTCCATGTGGCTGCCTTCAATGCATTACGTTTTCCGGTTTCAATAAAATACATGGTCCAGCATATATCAGCTAGCGCAACCAGGATCATAACAAATAAAAATTTTGCATAAAACATGTGTCTATTATAACACAATATCGGTCTAGTGTACATCTATCTTTCAGCATAAATATCGTAATGCATATACGTGATATACTGTTAGAACTCGATAGTCGCAAAGCTGCGGTCATATACGGACCTCAATTGATTCAACGCTATTATGGTAATGAAGCGATTTTGAAATATAAAATGCCTGAAGCTGAACTGAGTGCTTATATCATAAGACAGTTGGCAAAGAAAGACCCTACTACTAATTTGAAGTATCTTACTTGGATCATAAGAGAATATATCCAAGGAAGAATAGACCTTGGTCACGATTATGATGACGGTCACGACAATGATGGATTGTATAGATTGTTGAGAAAATTTGATGAGGCCAAAAAGAAAAATAAAATCAAACCACAATTACGAGATATCAATAAATTTACTATTGATCAATTCAAACGGTTAGGAAAGGTAATAAACTCAAAAGAACAAAGAGATTACGTAAATTTTAGAAATGCATTTTTTAATACAGTAGTTCCGGATTTGAAAAAAACAGCGCATGAATCGTTAAGACAGGCCCTGATTGAAGCTAACCAATCATTAGAGAATCAAGATTTTGAACATTTTTATGATTTGATGCAGACATGCAGAAATATCAAACAGACCATCGTTATGATGGATTCCCAATCATTGATACATGATATAAGGTCGCCTAGCAATCCAATTTTTCAACTGATCAATAAAGCGGTAAGGAAAGTCTCTCCAAATATAGAAGGATTATCTCGACCTGATGGCGGTATTGATTACGGTTGGTGGTTTTCCAACATTATCAAGAACGGAAAAAAAGGAACGCACTATCAAAAAGTTTTGACCAATCTGCGCCAAATTTTGTTATTCACACCCAATCACTGGCGGTAACACAATATGATCGATCATAAATTTCGCTCACTAACACACTGGCGTATAGGACCTATTAGAAATCAATGGGGATGGGTTTTTAGTGCCGCAGAAATCGGAGACACTTGGTTTTTAAAATGGACCACTCCCATTGGCGAAACTGGAATTACTATTTTATCTGACCATGATTCGGTAGTTGACGAAATAGATCGTATTAATAGAGAATCCAGTGGAAATTTCACACAAGACGATTGAGGTCAATTGGTTTGACAACATGGATCTTCTTGACCATTACTATGGCATTTTGTCAGTAAAGATTTAGATTAACTAGTCAAGACTTAATAGTTCATCTTCTAGATCGTGAATTTCAGTGTTCAATCTTTCTAGTAATTGCATATTACGCAAACTTTTGTAGACTAGATTTGGAGTTCCAAATTCGCCGTATGCCTTTAATCCCAATTTTCGATAATGTGAGAGCAAGGCCATAACCTGTTTGCATAGATCCACGTCTTGCTGTTTGATAGCAAACAATATCAAACGACTCCATGTGTTGACAGATTGTTTGACCTTGCCTAGATTGTAATTCACTTGTGCAGTACTCGGATGACGTACCCATTGTCCTTTCAATAAACTATAGCATGCACTGACAGCAGGATTAAGAGAATCCTCAGCATATACTTCAACAGGAATTCCATAGATATCAATGTCGTGATTTTTCTTCCACAATTTTCTTTTGCTGTCAAACAGTTCTATTATGGGCTCGTCACATTGTATATCACTGAAATCAAATACCAAATGTAGATCAATATCGGAATATTGTGAATAGTTATAGTTGGCCTGGCTGCCCGAAATCAATATGTCGCGAATAGGAGCTTTTACTTTTAGAAACTTGTAGTATTCTCTCGCTATCCTAAGCAAAGCCCGTTGCACTTCGTCGTGAGGTTTATCACCGTTCCATAAAGCTGGATTCAGTCTGTCATGTATGTCAATAGGCAATTTAAATGTAGGCATGTCATGTATTTAATCCTTTTCAACATTGATGTTGGCCAGCATTGCTCTCAGCTGTGTAGATCCTGCAATTGCTTTGATCTTGCCAACTGGCACACCCCGAGTGGGATCTGCATCACGTGTTTCTGTGTCTGCAGCCGTGTCCAAAGTTTTAACGGTACTGGTTTTTTTAAACTTTTCCATGATGTTGCTGGTGGCTGAATTGGATTTTTGTTGCCCGAAACTGGATTCTTCATCTTCTCCCAAATCTGAGATACGCAGAGTATCCACATTAAATTCCAAATCCACTTTGTTTCCAACACCGCTGCTGCTGCGTGTTTTCATAAACTGTATCTGGTAGCGCCCGCGTTCTTTCATAGCACGGCTGGTAAAAATACCGATCACGTTATCTGCTGTCTGGATCTTGCTTAATCCGCCCGAAATGTGACTGTGATCAAACTCAATTTCTTCCACAGCAGCTCGATTCAACTGACTGGCTGTTACTACCACACATTGCGTTTCCATGGCCAAATTGCGCAGTTCTTCGCTGACATATTTGTCCTTTACAAAAAGATCGCTCGGACTTACCTTGATCGATAGAGGCATCATAAGGTCTAAGTAGTCCACTAAAATTATGTCAGGTTTTTGACCTGTTTTGACCTGATATTCCTTCAAATATGATCTCAAATCATTACAATTTTTACCAGAAGGAAGGTATTTTACCTGTATTTCTGCCGCCTTCTTTCTTGTCATCTTGACCTTTAGTTCTACATCGTCTAGATTCTTAAACACGTCTCTGGTAGGAGTTCCTGTGACCATGCTGTCCAGTCGCATGCTGACCAGTTCTTCACTGAGCTCAAATGTAAAATAGATGGTGTTTAGTCCAGCCAGCGCAAAGTTCAATGCTTGATTGGCCAGGAACAGCGATTTGCCGCCGCCGGATCCTGCACACCATATGTTCAATTCTCCGCGCTTGAAACCGCCATACAGCTTTTTGTCCACCGTGGGCCAGCCTGTTGAAATCTGTCCATTGTTTTCTTTCAGCTTGTTTAATCGCGCTCTAGGATCATCCCAATAGTCTGTGCCCATGTCTCGACTGAGACTGATCTGGATAGCGTCTTTGATCAGTTTTTCTACCGGGCCATAATCACCTGCCTCCAATAGATCACTGCTTTCGATAATGGCTCTTTCTAAACTTTTGTGTCTACTGAAGTTTTCAAAGTCGTTCAGTAACCAGTCATAGTTCTCTTTGGGAACAGGAGCGGCCTGTAAGTTCATTTTGCAATTGGCATTTAGTATGCCGGGTTCGGGCATGATCTTGTATTTGTCCACATATTCGGTCATGAACTCTGCGGCCTTTCTTAGCTTTTGATCAAAGTTTTTGGGATCAAAAATGTTCTGGCACCGAATAAATGTTTCAGCGTCGCTCAAAAACATTTCTAAATAAATCTTTTGTATATCGTGACTGTAATCTGTTTTATTTGTCATCCAGTTTCTCCAATTTTTTCTTCTGTAGCTCTATTTTTATCTTGTTTGTCTCTCGATAATGCAATATCGTGGCTAGGGTGTAGAGTTTACCATAGCGCAGCACTGCATCAGCTACATCTTTGATATCATCTGCCCAGGGAGGAAAACTCATGCTCCACCCATTATCAATCGCTGATTTCAACAGCTTGGCACCAGGTCGATCTCGATCAGGAACTACAATAACCGGTTTGCCTGTAGAGTTGATACGCGCACATTGAACCTCGTTGGGTTCATTTGTCATGATGGCTACTCCACCTATGGCTATGGCATCAAACTGTCCTTCCACTACGATTAGATATTTTCTATCCCAATGCTGTGCATCTAAATTAAACACATAACCGGGTTGACTCTTGGTCAGATATCTAGGTCGTCCATTGTTTATTTTACGTGCCGTCCATCCTACTACTTTTTTGTCATGATAAAATGGAATGATCACGCGATCCTGATATCCGGCACAATCACTCCAATGCCAATCGTAATCATCCAATGTCAATCCTCTAGACAGTATGTATTCCACAATGTTTGCCAACCGAGAGTCCGGTTCTTGTATGGATAGCCATTGCATGATGCTTTGACATTTGCCAGGCAATGCTTCTTCGTGCAGCTCAAAATTTAACGCTTTGTTGTCAAGCGGAGATGTGTCTTTGTCTTTTAACGCATCTAAAATCAGTCGATTAATTTCTGTTTCGGGTAACCCTAACCAGCGCAATAGATCTTTGGTATTTTTACCTACCAGTTTACCGGGTTTCCATCCTGCTTTGAAACCGCAGTTGAAGCAATGCCATACAAAGCCCTCCCCTTCAAACAGTATGCCGCCACGTTGTCTAGTGTCTTGTGATTCGCCCTTGTGCACACAGCATGGAGCATTGAAGCTGATCCATCCGCCGCTGGTAGTTTTTCTTTTGGGCGGCAGCAGAGCACGCAACGTTTCTTGTATGAGACTCATACATTGATTTTAACTTCTATACAGTATTTGATCAACCGATCCGGCATAGGCAAGATTCTGTGCAGCAAATGTGTTGTTGTAGATATTGTTGGATTGTGTCACCGGATTGATAGCTGGAATATAGCGTACTCGAATGTAGGAAAATAATCCGTTAAAATTTGTGTAATCAATCCCGCTAAATCCATTGTAGGATTTACTGCTGATCACTGCATAGTTGCCAAAAGTATTTGGGTTATTTTCCAATGTGCCTTCGATGACAACAGTTCCTTTGTAATTGGTCATGTAAACGGCCACAGTTTGCAGCGCAGTGTTGGATTTAAATTGGGGACTGGCATACAAATTGCCTGAGTAATAGTTCCATGCTCTCGCTGTTTGATCAGCGTTGAAAAATGTTTGGAATTGACAAGCCAACACCTGTTGACTGGGTATTAGTGTGGGATAGAGATCATGTTTTACTTCCACCGTGCCGGCCACATCATAATAGGTGTTAGCGTATGCAGGCACATAACTGCCGTCGGCCGGATCTAGTGCTTTAATCCCTATTTGATAATACACACTTTCCAATGCTTCTAGATCGCTTTCGTAAAATGTCACTTGCCCAAGTCCTCGCAACGAAGCAGTGGTTCCGTTATCTAGGATTGTTACGGGTTTTTGTATCAGTGTGCGTTGATCAGTGGCATCGAACAGTACCATAACAAATGTTCCCGTAGAAACATTCAATAGCTTTTGATCACTGTTTTTGAATTGTATCTGTATGGTGTTTTTTACACCTTTCTGCAGTTTTAAATCGCGTTGGTACATAACCTGATAGATCCTATTATTGTTGTCGTCCAAATCTAAAACAACTTGATATACATTTGGATATAAATAAACTGGTAATTTCATATTATGTATTTATTGCAATCAATGACAACAAAAATCGACTTTCAAAAGAATTTTCCCTTTATCACCTGTATCAAATCAAATGATGTAGAATATGTAGGTATCATCATCAATTTAAATAGTCATGTGACCAGTCTCTATGATTTTGGCATTATCAAAACCGATACAGAAAAAAGCAAATTCTTAGAATTGGGTGACGTCTGGTGGTGGGAAAGCAATCGCAAAATACCTATCAATATTTTTCTCAAAAAAGACATGATCATATTTAGAAATTATATCAAAACTTTCAATTCCAAGGATGTGGAAATACTTTTTGGACCCGTGGTCAATCTGGATGAGATTTCGGAAAAACGGGTAAAAAGAAAATCCATACAATTGGTACGCGCTCCAAAAAAATCCAAAGACTAATAGTTTTCACAGATAAGATTCATCTGCACAGCCACTAACATCGCATAGCTGATAGCGTGAGCCTTTTTAAAAGCATAATCTTCGCCCTCAGACTTTGTCCATATCTCGTTCATCACTGTAGTCCAGTCTTTCCCAATCAAATAACGTTTCGCGGGGCGTATCATCGCTAGGACCGCAGCTAACTGTTCCACGGAAGTTGGGCAAGTCATCCTCAGTACATCCCCATGCCCCCTTAAATGAAATAGTAGATTTACAAACTCGTCTTGAAGTAAAAGCTCCCATAATGGCTCCTTGTTCATTAATTCAATTAAATGTTGTTCGCTTTTGATATCTTTATAAACACCCACATTTAAAAAATCCAGCTTGAAATAGCCTCGACTTTCTGCAGTTTTATAATCAATTGCCGCAATATTACTTATTGGGTTTACAGGAATTTTCTGTAGGTATATTCCGGTACTGTGTTTTTTATATTCGCCGCGTTCTATGCGCGAAGCTGCGATATGAGGAATCTTTGATAAAATATCTTCTCTATTGGCAAAATCAATGTCAACATCTGACTGTATCATTCTATTCCCGCTTCTTTACAAATCTCTTTGACAAGACCAACGTCTGCTGGGGCGTTTTTAAATCGCTTGAGCCAATGAGTAACATCAAAGGCTGGAGCAATTAATTCCAACTGTTCGTCACTGAAACCTTCTACCATGGCTTTTCCGCTTTTGGAGTTTAGTATCAACCAAGCAGAAATTTTACCGTTTCTTATATCATGCACTGCACGATTATGATTCACATAATTAAAATAATGATTAAACTGTGCTTGACTTATATCAGCCCATTCCATCATGGTCTGAAGTGATCTTTGCACCGCAGCCTCAACTGGTTCAGTTTTCAGTGTTTCATAGAGATAAGCTTCGTACAGTGCGTCTCTGCACCAATGATCCAGCTTGACTCCACTTTTGATCACGAAGTCAATAAATTTTTCCGGATATAGCGGATTGACATTGTTTAGGAAACTTCCAAACTTTACAAAAGCATTGTAAAAAGAACTCTTGCAAAAATCTTCATAAGATTTAGTTGTTCTAGAGTTTTGAGTCAGCTGATAGAATCTATTATAGGCCATGAATCCTGTACGGACTCTTTTTTCGTCTTTTTGTAATGCTCTTCGTTTGTTTTCGCACATGTGGCTAAATAAAGTACGGGATTGCATAAATTTCTTCCCACAATGCGAGCAGGTAAAGGGCTGATCAGCTAAATCAATCACTCTTGTAAGGTCCCGTTTATTTTTCTAGCGAGATTGCTGGCAAACCGAATTAAACTTTCATGAGATGAAAATTTTCCTTCAACATATAATTTAATATTATTATTATCGATGCCTGTTTCTATATAAACCTTTCCATCATGAGAAACCCCAGTGGTCCAAACTTCTTGTATCATTCGTATTCCTTCCTTTGTTTTTTATCAAACCCCATTTTATCAAATAGTTCTTTGATATCTTCTTTGGTCATCATACCGGACAACAATTTAATCTCATTCATTTTCATTGCAGGATACAGTTCTGCTATCAGTCGTTTAATTTTTTGTGCTTTTTCTTTTTTACCTGCAGCGAGATACTGATGATACATCCGCGTACCTACACCGACACCTGCAAATAGCTTCCAGAGCAATGCTTTATGATGTTTGCTCAGTACCCAATGATGTTTATTAACCAGTTCATTGGTTCTTTCAAGATACCATTCCTGTATATCATGATCTCCTTTGACATTGCTAGTATAACGCATCAAAATAAAAGGACTAAAGGATTTTTTTTCGTCAGCGGTAAGATTATCATAGAAATTATAATTTCTCAAATCTACTGCTGTCAATTCCTTCTTGATATCAAGCGCCATTTTCTTTTCCTAGATAATATAATATTTTTGATTTCACTTATTTTTTTGATCAATAAACCTGGCAATTTCTTTTTTATAAACTTCAGTTTCTTTCTTATAAATTTGTTGAGCAAAATTAGTATCAAGTGTACACATTGTTGCGGAATTTGGAGTATAAAATAACATATTTGATATTAAATAATTGTGATTGCCTCTATATAGCATGGTGTCAAAAATCCAGTTATCTCCATATCCAATTTTTAAATCATCTGGAATATTAACCCAATCCTGTTTAAATAGAAACATGAGGCATCCAAACCCAAATCCATTTTGTCCATTATAATAATCAATATCAATCGATCCGTCAACAAAAGAAGTGTGGGCATCTAGTCCAAAGATTTTATTTGGTTCGAGATATTCATAGATCTTGTTAATTAGTTTAAGATCAAAAATAAGATCATCATTTAAAATGCAAATCCTATCATATCTACTGTTTTTAACTCCAAAATTCCATGCTGGATTAACAAATGTATTCTGATCAAAATTGTAGAGAGATATTTTATCGTTATCCAACACGCTGTGCGCAGGAGTGTCTGCAACTGCATTATTAATTATTAGCACCTCTCCAATTAGCGGTATCTTTGTTAATTCAGATACAAAATTTAGAAATGGTTTGAACTTCCACATCGTGGGCACAATAACAGTAATTTTAGAATCAAAATTATAAACGCTATCAACAACTTTTGACGGTTTATGAGAAATTAATTTAGGTAAATGGTCTACAGCTTGGGAGTGAAAACATTTTAAAAAATCCAACGGAAATAAGGAAATATCCACTAATTCAAATTGATCGCCGCTTCTTTCAAATAAATCTTTATTGTTTTCAATTTGTCTTTTAATATGTTCAGGATTCTTAAAATAATCGTTGTTGAATTCTTGATGAGCAAAATTTTCAATCTTGTCTATAATATGCTTGACATTTCCAAAGTAACTGAGATGCCATCCGGCATTTTTTATATGAGGAATTTGATATCGATTATTTCTAAACCATTGTGCCGTTTTTTCTTTGATTAATCCTGCTTTAGAAAATATTGTTCCTACCCAAACATTGAGATTTCTATGTGTTAAATCATAATAAAAAAATTCCTGTAATAATGCACCGTAGGCAAATCCAAGTTGAGCATGCAAATCTGAATAAATCGATTTGATGACATCTTTGTTTGGGATCTCGTCAGCATCGCTTATTAACACAAGATCATCATCGCCTATTTGATTTACAAATGCAGTGATGTGATTTCGCTGAAGATTTTCAACTATCCAAAATGGAGAGTTTTCGCCGTGGTTTTCATGATGATCAAAATCCAATTTGTGGATTGAATTATCAAAAATATAAGGAAAATAAATTATTTTATCTTTGTATTTTGAATATCTTTGCTCATTCTCTAAAAAATAAAAAGGCTTTGGTTTACCCGAATGAGTGATGTTGGATTCAACAATAACAAAATAATCCACAGTATCATGAAGATATTTTATCCTAGATTCTAAAATATCCAATTCATTAAAAAATATAAATGTATCGTATATCATGTATTACCAACACTTTGTATAATCTAACAATTCACTTTGTCGGCTCACTTCTTTGACAAAATATGCGCAGATGGGCTTATTGCCTTTGTGTAAGGGTGTGGTCAGCAACTGCCCAGTTTTAATTTTGGGAAAATACCACTTGACATCTTGATAGACATTGACTATGTCAATGTCTAAAAATTCCGGTCTAAAAGAACTCAAGGGATTGAAACAGAATGTTTTAAATCCTCGATCATTTAAACTGGTCAACGGAAGCACCTCCATGTCCGGACCTTCAGGATCTCCTACCACTGTGCACCAGTCCAAGGGCATGTTAATTTCATAAGGACCAATTTGTAATACCGCTGCTGGCGCGGTAAAACTTTCTAGGAAAATCAATGGAATAAAGAAGTAATCGGTATTTGATGGGTCACTGTTATCCATGACCGAAAATCTCATGTTTTCGTCCACTTCCTCGGGAAGATCATTTAAAAAAAATGTCTGATTTTGTAATGTAAGTATCTGCATTATTGATATTTCACCTTGTCAATTGTAAAAGGATATTGTGCGTCTCGATAAAAACGTTTCCTTTCTGTTAAATGTCGTTTGGCATACTTACTGGCTGCTGTAATATCCCAAATTTGAACAAAATCTTTGTCGTCGGCTTTGCGTATACCGCGTCCGATGCTTTGAATAACACGTACAAAACTTTTACCTGGTTCGATCAAGACCAAATTAAAAATTCTAGGTATATTGATGCCCACAGCAGCCACTCCATAGGTGGCAACGATAATTTTGTTATCAGAAGTTTTAATTTCATCGTATTCTTCTTTTCTATCTTTGGTTTTGACTGCACCGGAAACAAACGCTACCTCTTGGCCTGTCAATGCTGTGAGATTTTCTTTAATCATATTTCCGCAATCAATGCGATCGACCAACACCAATGTATTTCCTGTATTTGCTATTCCGGAAATTATTTTGGAAATGAATTCAACACGTTCTTGACTTGTGACCAAATATTTCAATTCTTCTTGATAATTGCTAAACGCTTTCCACTCACTTGTTTGAACTATATTTACATGACATTGACTCAATATACCTTTTTGTTGTAATTCATGAGCACTGACACGACCTACTACGTCACCTAATGACACACGTATATTTTGAAAATTTATTTCTTCCTTGGGAACCGTTCCGGTCAATCCCCAACGTATGGGAGTATTTCTTAGATTATGTGTCAACAATTTCTTAAGTACATCAGCTTTGGCCATGTGTACCTCGTCAACTATGATGGTATTAACATTTTCAAGAAATTCTGCCAGAGTCAATAACTCATCGCTGTTTTCAAAGTTTTTACTTTTTTTATCCAGGATATTGAGACTTTGCCAGGTGCAAATTGTGTGCGTTTTATTAAGATCTTTTCTATCTCCATAGTAGACGCCAACATCCAATCCCACATTGATAAAATCTTCTTCGGTTTGTTCAACTAGACTTTTGTTAGGAACTATAGTGATAGTGCGTCCATATTTTTCACAAATCTTGCTCAAGGTAGCGGTCATGATGGTTTTGCCTGCTCCTGTGGCCACCTCTTGTAGTGATTGTGGATTGTTGAGAAAATTATTTACAACTTCCACTTGATCACTACGCAATCTAATGGGTTCTCCTTCAAAACGGTGACCTTTAGGCCACCTACTGTCTCCCCAAAAATCTTCATTGATCTGATCAAACTCCAATGCAGGGCTTGTTCTTAAATCTTCAACCTCCACATAATAATTATATTTTTCTAGTTCAAGTAAAACAGGTTCCAGCATTGCTAGATAAGTGGTTCCGCCAATGCCAAAAAAACTTACGGATCCATCCCATCGACCTAGCTGATAGGATGGCCTATATCTTGCTGTGGGGTCTTCATATTTGAATTTTTTAGTCAAAGCTTTGCGAGTATCTAGATCAAGCCCGTCAATCTTGATATTAACCTCGTCTTTGATTATGATTTTACAGCTGGCCAATTTTTATCTCTTTTGTAGATCCAGTAAGTTCATGTGGATAATATTATGATGTCGTTGCAAGAAATTTTTAATCGTGTAATGAGCAGAGTTTGATCCAAAATTTACTACAAGATCAAAACGTTTGTTGGATTCAAAAAGTGTTTTGGGAAGTTTCACACTCACGAATACAAATTTTGTACTATCAGAAATAGATCCATTTAGATTGTTTTCTTTGATATAGTCATTGCACATTTTGCCAGTACTGCTATCAAGCCTAAATAAAACTGACATTTGATCATCTCTATAGTTCATGGATTTTAAACTATTGTGTGCAGTTTGTAAATGATATAATTCGCTGCCGCCGGGAATAATAAAAAGAATATTATCAGAAAATTTAATAATATGTTGTAAAAAATTTAACGATTCGTGTTCCAGAGCACAGGGTGCAATTGAATTATTTCTCAACCATTTTTTTACAGAATCTGGATAGGCAGCAGCAGTCAAATGTTGATCAACTGTTTCATCCATGCAGGATATGCCATATTTTTTAGCACCAATCAAAATTTCTAATAAATTATCAGTTGATATTTTTGGAATTCTTTCGTGTGCATTTTTAAAAACATATTTAGAATCTTCAAATGAAACCATGGGAATGTAATTTTCAATTTGGCTACCCACTTCTTCTATTTGTTTTAGTATTGAATCAAATTCTTCATCTCTGACAAAGTTGTTGAATTTTGATAAAAATAAAATGTTAGATTCGGTCAATGCAAAGGTCCAATATTTTTTTGAATTGTTCCATGAGATCTGTTTCGATTCAAAACTCAAATTTAATGACGATTTATATTCTTTGATTTGATCAATTAACTCTTCATCGTAGGGAAAATAAACCAAGATTTTTTTATTGGTTGATCCTTTGTTATATGAAGGATCATAAATTTCTTCGATACAAATTTTTCTTATTTGGGCAATTATTCTACTGGGCATTCTAAACTGAGGTTTATCTAAAAATTGTTCTACATCAAAATTTAACGCTCTAGACAATTGAGATTTATATTTTTTAATTATTTGTATAGCTAAAGATCTTTGCTTTTCGGTCAAAGAATCTCCTCTGATTAACTGAGCAGCAAAACTGGTTATGTATTTTTGATCAATCAAATTGAGTAGTAAAGGCATAGAGAAAATATAATTTCCCTCGCATGCCAGTCTTTCAATTAGTTCTTCCACGTACATCAAATCGAAACATCCTCTAATCCTGCTGTACGCAGTTTAACAATGTTGGTGATTTGCCATTGTTTTTGATCAATGGCCTTGATAATACCTAACCATTGATTTCTTAACAGGGCAAACTCATTAATGATTTTTTCCATGTCAACTACGTCTGCTTCGCCGTCCACATACTTTTCAACATCTCTGGAACTTAATGCTCTTTGATAATTCTCTAAATATTTCTTAAAAATCTTGCTACGTATTCTTCTTAGCTCGATATTTAAATATTCTAAAATCGCTTCAATTTCTTGTAATTGATTAAAGCGATGTTCTACAATTCCAGGCAGTTGTGCCGAGGCCTTTTCTACATTGCCAAAAATCTTGACTTCTTTTTTGGCAGAATCAAGTTCGTGATAAAAATGATCAATGCAGGAAGGAAGGTGAGCAATGTCCTTGCTCACCTTTGAGTACCATAAGGACATTAATAATCCTCGTGATCATGTCCAAAATCTTCTTCGTCCTCGTGGTCCTCTGGTCCATCGATTACTAAATTAATAGCATCATCGAGATGTGGATCATAAGACAAATATCCTTCCAATGTTTCGGCATCAATATCTTTTCCTAAAAGGAAATCAACATATTGACCTGCAGCATTGTCCTTGTTCTTTTCCGGAATATACTGCTTGAAAGTATCCCAAATTTCAATGATCAAACTCTCGTCCATTATTCGCCCTCGCTATCGGTTATGTTATTTGTAGATTGATTAACTAAAAGTTCATCCCACTGATCCATAATAAGTCTTAATTTATCTTCGGTCCAGTTTTTACGAAACTCCGAAATAATCTCTCCGGTCTCTTTGTCAGTGTAGGCCAATTTATTGCCCGACTTGGATAATACATTCATCTTTTCAAACATGTCTACCAAACCGGAAGTGGCACTCATTCCTGTGGAATAAGGAATTTCAACTTGCACAGTTTCAAATGGTTTAGCATAGCGTGTTTTCATGATTTTACAGGCACTTCGTATGCCATGCACTTCGGAGGTCTTATTGCCATCTGCATCGGTCTTGAGTTTTAATTTCTTCATTGCAACCACAATACTGGATGCGTAAATGAATCCTTGGCCGCCGCTAATTTTATCATCAGGATCAAACATGTCCTGACTAGCATAGGTATGATTGGTACAGATCATGCCCACATTCCAACTGCCAAACATGTTGACACAGTTGCGCACCAAGGATGTTAGGGCTTTGGGTTTACGACCCATGTCGCCCTTCATTTCGCCTGCTTCGAACTGATTGACATCAGTCGGAGTTAACAACATACCAAGGCTATCAATCACAAATAATACCTTTGGACGATCCTCATTTGGCATCAATTTGTATTCTTTCATAAACTCTGAAATAGTTTTGGCCACATCGTCAATCATGGCCATGTTTAACTTCAGCAGTTTATCTTCTGCGGTATCTACTCCCAATGCTTTTAACCAAGCTTCGTCCAACGCATTTTCACTGTCAATAAGGATTACATAAATGCCCTGTTCTTGTGCATGCTTAATGATGTTGCCCGAACAGATATAACTTTTACCTGCCCCGGATTCTCCTGCAAACACAGTGACCTTACCCAGCGGAACTCCTTTAAAGAAATCTCCTGAAATAAGATAATTCAAAGCATAATTACCAGTCGAGATCCAGTCTGTGGGGTCGTTAAATCCGACCCCTAGACCGTCAATTGACTTGGTAATGCTCTTTCTAAATTTAGAAATATCAAAACTTTTTGTCATTTTGATCTCCTAAATTACTGCTGAACCGCGCGACTACGGATCCTTTGCATAATTTCCTGTGCTCGGGCTGCACCGTCACTGACTGGAGCAGATTTTTCATCTGCCTTGACAGCAACTTTTTCTTCAACCTTGAGAACAGGCTTTTCTTCAATCTTAGGTGCAGCAGCACGAGCAGGAGATGCAGATGTAATCACATCATCCTCGCCCAAGTCATCATTGCCTCGCGACGAAGATGCGTAGTTTGAAGGCTTAAAGTATTGACCCCAGCGAGCCATATCAAATGCTTCGCCGTCAACTGATGCCTGGAACATTTCCTGAATTACCTTAAGTTCAACCTCAGTGGGCTTCTTAGGAAGAAAACTCTTTAAATCAAAGAGTCCATACTTTTCAATAGCAGCCATTTCGTTTGCATCTAGTGCACGTTCACGACGAGCATAGCTTGAAGAAGTATAATCAGCAAACTTGCCTTTCTTGGTCTTGGCAATCTTGAAATCTAATCCACGCACATAGTCAGTCGGCAGTTCTTCAATTTCCGGATCCATGACACCGGTCTTTACGATATTGAAAATCTGTGCGTTCATAACAAATCGTCGGATTGGATTTTCTGGAGCTTTATCATCGGGCACCTTGTTATCAACTACAAATCCTTGGAAAAGATAACTGCGTTTCTTCCAATAACGGCTACCCAATGCTTCTAGCTCGGCCTTGAATGCTGGATCTCGTTCGTCCTTGGCCTGCTTGTACCAAGCACGCGCTTCTGTAAGGATAGGACATACCTCATTCTTTCCATACATTTCCATGCAAGGAACAGCCACTGTTACCGGCTTAGAATCAGTTTCTCCCACAATGCCAGCAAAGGGCATTTTAATAACTGATCGCTCTATCCAAAATCCCCATTCATTGTTCGGATCTGCATCTGGTAAGAAACGTACTGTTGTTGTTTGATCGTCTTGGATATTCCAAAAAGGATAGATTGCGTTGTCGCCGCCGGTTGAGCCACCGGTACCTTTTTGAGATGATGCTTGAAGTTTTGCTCTAATTTCTGCTAATGTTGCCATAATGTTTTTCCTTTTGTTTAAGCCACATCTTTTTAGCCAACTGACTAAAAAGAAAAAGTGTGCATATGTCTATAATATACACACTTCTATTTATTAAAGCAAGAAAAAATTATTATTTTTTTAAGCCAGACAATCTCAAAATATCTTCAAAAGCCGTTTGATCCGGTTTTTCCATCATGTTTCTATTTTTGATGTTTTGTTGTAGCACAGAATTAAATCTTTCTGGACCAAGTACTCGATGCATATGCATAAACTTTTTGGCCAATCGTGCTGCATGCGGACCACCTTCTTTTTCTATCTTGGTGATAACGCCGGTTTCGCCCAATGTAAAGGTTCCTTCCTGCACATTATAAAACCCTTGGATTCTTTCGGCTACATCTGTGGGAGAAAGTTTTTTCTTATTGGGTTCTCTTTCTATTTCTTCATCTTCTTCGGTAGGGGACGGAGGTGCTATTCCGGGTTCAGCTCCAGCAGGCGGCTGCTCTTCGGCTGGAGGAGTTTCTGGAACTTCAGGAGATGCGACTGCTTCCGGTGGAGGAGTTTCCTCCGGCTCGGCGGCTTGTTCTTCTTTATCGCTGTTATCTAGACCTAATTCTTTGATGGCATCTTGATCATTTTTTTCATGTAACCAGGATCTCAGTATAGTTCTCATATCGCCATTGGGACCGGCTGCTTCGATAGCGTCTGATAAATCTTGATCTAATATTCCAATATCCTCCAACGCCTGCATGGAAGGAGTGCCTTCTAATCCTGTTGTGTCTAACTCGCCGCTATCGAGAAGCTTTTTCAATTGAGAAATCTGATCGTCAGTCGGGCGGCCTTCTGCTACCTGTGTTGTCCATTCAGAAAATTCTGAAAATTCTTTTATTTCTTTTTCACACTTGCATTGGGTTTCATACATGCCACATTCGTCGCATGTTTCTTCTCGAGTTTCGCTTACCATGTCCGCTAGATTGACTTCGCCAATTTCTTGCATGATTTTGTGTATTAATGGAAAGTATTGAACTAGATTTTCATTAAATTTATTAACAGTAAATTGACTTTTGTAGTGTTCCATGGTTGCCTGATCCATGACCATTTGATCATCTTCGGATGAGGCATGCTGACCTTCCTTCCATTCTTCGTAACCGCGTTGTGTGCTAATACGTTTCATACATTCACGCAACTGATCTAGTTTTCCACATGCTCTTTCTAAAATCTCATTGGCCTCGGTCTGCATTGTGTCATTGACCACATGATGAGCATGCTTTTTAAATGATGCCAGCTGAGCAATTTCCTCTGCCATCTTGACTATTTTTTGTCCATGATGATCATGTGGTCTTCCATCATTGGCCACATGTCGACCCATGGCTTCGGCCAATCGTAAAGAATTTATTGGGCATTTATAACGTTCACCTGCCTGGTTCTCCACATAGATAGCTCGGATATGTCTATGGCGACCACCGTCACTTACAGGAGCACTGTGTCTTACTATAATTTTTACTTTTTCCAACATGGGCAAATAACTGCTTCGTGAGCTGCCATACATTCTGCTTTCCGCCATTTTTTCTTCCTTAGATCCGGTTGATGCTAGATATTGAAAATCATCTTTGTTCAAATTGGATTTTGTTATATCTCTTGTATCAAAACGTAGCATTCTACGTTTGGCAAATAGTCTCATTTCTCTTAAAAAATCAAACCATACTCCTTGAGTAAAACGATCTTGACCTTGAAGTATTCCTTTTCCGTAAAATATTTTCAACGTGCCAACGTCATTGATGCTGATGCTGACTCTGCCAAGATTGTTGCCTTCAAATACAAAGTCAAAATCAAAAAATCGGGCTGCTAATGGATCTGATGTAATCTTGCCATTTTGATCGCCCATTTCTAGGTTAGAATAGCGACTGCGTATTTTATCAAAAAGATCTTGAGAAATGAGTTCTATAGCGTTCATAGTGTACTATTTATGTAAAGTGCTGATGTAAATCGGCATAGGCAAATCATGTTCTTCCAAACCTTTATGATCTCGCATTTTTTCATAAATTACAGGATCCCAATCTTGTAAAATCATGATCATACGCATGGATAACAATAGGCTTGAAACCAAATCATCGTGCTGACCTGATTTTGCCTTGAATGATATGCCCGAAGCTATAAATGTTTTAAGTTCGCTGATTAAAGTTTTGCTGTTTAATTTTATTTGCTTGCTTTCAATCAACTGCTTTAGTTTGGCACAGGCAGCAATTTTGGCTGAATGTGTGGTATTGAAGCCTCGTCGGAATCGTCTCACATGACCTTTTTTAATAGGTTCGCTTAGAAACAGTCCAGGAAAACTGTCCTCGCCCAATTCATTTATAGCCGCTATGGCGCTTTCGCCAATGGTATTATTTTCAACACTGTAGTAAATGCTACTGGTGGCGCCCATTTTATTACATTCGTCGTCTACATATTTGATCATATCTCGGAAAATTCTGGCTTGAGCTTGCACAGGAGTAGTATTATGATGCCATTCACCCACTTGTTCTAGACTGGGTATTTCCAAAACTTCTATAGCAGCAAAATCACCACCTGTGCCCAAACTGGGGTCGAGGCTGAAAACATATGTCGAACTAGGGTCTATTCTTTTGTACCATCTGGCCTGTCCCATTTTCATAAAGGGTTCCTGCCCTTCCAGATCACTTAAACTGATGCTGTTGATCAATGTTTCACTGAAAATCAAAAACTCGCATTGATGTTCACGACGGAATCTTTCTTCGCCCACTCTACTACGCTCAGTATCAGCCCAGGTTTCATCTCGTTCAGGATGTTGATTCCATATGGCTTTGAATGGATAAAATCCATTTCTTCCTAATTCTGTTTCATTTCCAAACTCGTCAAATTTTTTATTAGCTTCATTCCAAATTTGAGCAAACTGATCCTCGTCGCTGTTTGGAGTGCTAGTAATAATGGCTTTACCACCTGTGGCCAGAGTAGGGCTGATAGAGGTCCAAAATTCAACAGCAATATTGGGTTCCACATATGCAAACTCGTCGGAGTAAAGCAAGGACACAGACATACCTCTACCTGTGGTTTCTGTAGTAGTTTGGGCTATTATTCTCGATCCGTTTTCAAATTCTACACTTTGTTTGTTATAGCTGGTAACACCTGCTCTTATCCAATCTGGGCAGGTTTCATAAGCATATCGTAATCGCTGCATGATTTCTTGTGCGCCCGAATACTTGTGCGCGGCTATGAGAATAGTACTGTTATCCATAAACATCGCATACCATAGCAAATAACCCACCGCGGTGGTGGTTTTTCCCAGCTGCCTTCCAAGCATGTTAATGCTGAACCGATGTGTATGATAACTTTTTAGTAATTCCTCCTGATAATCATACGCCTCATATTTTAGTTTGCCCTGCACCGGATGCTGTATAAAAAAATAATTTCTTAAGAAATGGGCAGGACCTGTGTCAGGATCTTGACATTTGATTAATTCTTCAATCTGAGCTTTGGTCCATTTTTGTTTTTGGTTTGCACGTTTTATTAAGACCCCATCGAGATTTTTACTACCCATAATTATATTTACTCAAAAAAATAGGCCCCGCGGGGCCTATTTGATATGTTGTGTACGATTTACTTTTTGGAAATATTTAAAGCAAACTGTGCACGCTTCTTTTCTTTAGGAGTTCCTGTTTTAGCAAGACTTTTCAATTCACTTTTACTAAATTTTTCATCTTTTTTCTTGCCTTCTTGCTTGCGCAGTGCACCTTTGGTTGTGCCTTGTACAGCTTTTTTAACCCAGTTTTTTCCTTCGTCCATCGGTTTGTCCTTATGTATTGGGCATTTGTCTTGGCCTTTCTTATCACATAAACAAACGCCTGTTCCGGCTTGACGAGTTGATGACTGTTGTGCTTTGGTTTGCGCATCAAATTTTTTCTGCCCTGCCTTTACATAAGGTTTCATTTCTTCACTGATATTTCCATGCACAGGACACTTGGTTTTTCCTTTGGTTTTGCAGCAGCATTTGTCTTTCATTGTGCTTTCCATGTAACCGCTGCATTCCTTCATACCATGCACTGGACACATTTTGCCCTTGGGTGAATGATTGCATCGAGATTCATCCACGCCAACCTTATTTCTTTCTTTTTTGGAAATTTTTTGACCTGATTTCAATTCCGCTTTGACTTGTGCTTTTTCCAACCATTTGGGCTTGTGCGGAGCTGCTTCTGCAATAAATTCTGCATAATCGGCCAGCAATTTTTCCAAGGTAGATTCGCGGGTGGTCATGGTACTGCGACGATTTCTATCAACCAATTCATCTTTGGCGGCCACAGCATTTTGATCTCCGTCACCAATGCGGTTAAATGTACCAGGCAGAAGCTCTTCATCTGGACTATTATCCATGGCACGGTGGCTGTGCCCGTTCATTCGATCTTCTTCGAACTCTTCCTCGTCGTCATGGACTAGCATTTTTGAGTCTTCGTGACCTTCCATGCCATCCAGAGTCTTGATCAAATCTTTCATTTCTTGCCCTTGCGATAACACAGGCGAAGCTACCAGTTTGCTTGGTCCTGCGTCTGGTTTTTCAATGGGCATATGATCCATTTCAACCTTGTGAACACCAGCTAGATTCATGATATCTTTTAACATTCCAGACAGTTCTGGACCGTTATCGGCAGTAATATTAATGCTTGCATGTCCCCGGCTTTGTGCACCATCCATAGGCATCATTCCACATTCTTCCAGTGCTTCATTAATGCCTGACAAATAACGCAAGCTGTTTACATCTAATTCTTTCATGATTTTTCCTTCGTTGTTTCGGTTATCACTACCGCCAATTCCATTATGTTTTTTTCCTGCAGGATCTGGATTTTCTTCATTGCCATTGCCTACCACACTCTGTGTATCGGGTGCTCCGCCTTGATAGCCATCATAGGCAGAATTCCTATCTTCCTTGGTTTTTTTATCTTTAACCATGGGATTGATGACGTTTTTGTTGCCTTCGTCCAATTCAGCCAATCTGTTGAGAACATTGATCATGTGCATGATCAAAACTTCCTTACTTCAGGAGCCTGCTTCAATAGACTCTTGTCATTTGCTTTATCATCCACATTGTAATGTGCCTGCCCTTCGCTAGGAATTTGTTCGCCGCGTGCTTTGCGTTGCAGTTTTAATAATTCATTTAATTCTTTCACGAACCCCGAATTGTATTTGTCGCCATAATAATCTTCAAATTTGTGGTTTGGCGCTTCCTTATAATCGGGGTCATTTAATAATGCACCTTCTCTGGGTTCCGTGGGCTGCTGATATATTTCTAGATCTTCGCCAGGATGACGAACAACCATGGCATCCTTGGTAATTCCCAAACTGGTACTGAGATACTCATGCAGCTCGCCCTGTGTGACAGGATAATCCACAGTGGCCTCGTAGATGGTTACTTCGGCATTCTTGATTTTGGGAAAGTCTAAAGGTAATTCCTGTATGGGGGTAATCCCAACTTTCTTCCATTGAGACAGTTGGTATTTCTCCAGTAATCCCTTCATCATATCGGCCTGCTCAGGCGTAAATTTGCCCGCGACCTTGATACGGAAGTTCCATTTTTTTGTGCTTTCTGCTAGATATGTCTTAAAATTTTTCATAGTTAATTTGTTCCTATGCTTTATTTATTTCAAATTCTTAAGTTTTTCCAATATGGAGTTTCGATCTGTCATAATATAGCCTTCGCCCTGTACCTCATTGTCTTGTCCATGTTTTTTATCAATAGCTAGCTTTTTAAGCTGTAAATCTACCATTTTTAATTTTTTGTCTATTTTGGCACTTTTAGCTTGTATAGCTGCGTTCATCATATTGGCCGCTACTTCAAACATGCGAGCGCCATAGCGTGCTTCTACATTCATTCCTAGATCCATTAAATCGTCATAGGCCTGCTCGGCTTTGACAGCCAATGCGTCCAGTTCGGCATCACTTATATCCCCTAGTCCTTTGACTCTGGGCAAAGCCGCAGATATCTTGTCAAATTCTTCAAGTTTAGATTGCAGATCAATAGTGGGAGGAGCCATAGTAGCTTCTTTCGCGGGAATAATGTCCTCGGTCTTGGGGTCAATGTTTAAAATTTCTTCTAATTTTTTTGTCATTTTTTAGTACCTAAAAATAAATCATGTTCGGTTATTATGCGGAAAATCATTCCGGCCTGTTTGCAATAATTTCTAGCTGCTTGCCATTTTACCATGTTGCGAACATACTGTGCTTGATTGTACTTGTTTTTTCCAACATTTTCCAGTATGGCCTGATTGGCAGGTTTTATTTCCCAAATCTCTGCACGTTTTTTATTTGATTTATCTACAAATACCACAAGGAAATCCGGAACGTAAACAGTGGCCTTGCCTGTTAAAGGATCACGATAAGGTATTTTAACGCTTTCGCTGGCCCATTGATGTATGGCAGGATTTTCATCGCACATTTTCATTACAGCAATTTCCCAACTTGAGCGAAATCGCGGGGTTCCTCGCCCGATGTACTTATCAGGATTTTTGAGTTTGTAACTGCCTTGTGAAAATCTTAGACTCATTTTACTTTTGGAGTATTGTCTATGATCTGTCTGGTAACTTCCTGTGATGGCTGGAATGATTGACTAGCTCCCAGCAAACTAGTTTTCAGTCTATTATAATTTAATATTTCGGCAACCAATCCGCTAATCTCAGTTGATCCCAGTGTTCTTAATGTATCTAAAATCTGTAGAGCATTATATCCGTCTTGCAATGCCTGCGTGAGTATTGTTATTGCTGTTGATTCTGCGGCAACTGCTTGAAAACCTCTGCTCTCAAAAAAACCCGTCATAGCGATTAGCTCGTTGTTGTTTATAGTGATTGGAGTGCTAAAGTAATTGTTCATTACCTGTATTGTTTGATCAGAGCTGGATGGAGCTTTTTGTGAAGGAATATTAGTGTACAAAGCTGTCATATTATTGGTCCGACACCTAATTTTTCACTGTAGGAAGGTAACTCAACTTGCGTTGCTTGTGTGGCATTTGAGGGTTGAGATCCTGCAGGAACACTTATTCCTGCAGGATTGGTGCTTTGTGATTCATTCAAAGACTGAGATGATAATATATTTGGTCCTGAAGTTTTCAGCAGTAGACTGAAAAATTTAACATTAGAATTAGGGGGTATAAAAATACTATCTGGTAATCTGGATCCAGCAGCCGCAATTGTTTCGCTGTTTATTCTATCAAGATCGCTGTTGCCAGGATTGTTCAAACTGCCTCTAATATCCGTAATTCCCGATACTGACCCATTTTGATCTACAACTGTGGGATTCCCTTGTCCTCCAATGCCGATGGTACTGAAGGCTGTATCATAATGTTCAGGGCTATTAAATCCACTTTGAGAAATAACGCGATTATCCGGATTGGTATCATAAATCATTGTTTCGTATTCTATGATCATTTTGCTGGCTGCTATTTTACTTCCTGCTGACTGATCTAACGATTCATGCGACCAGTCTTTTATCAAGGGTTTGACCAATTTAAACGCTGTGTATTTCTTTTGATTTAATTGAAAAATATCTATTGATTCAATGAAAGGTATGGATTGTCCATTACTCAATCCAAATTTGTTGGAATTGCTGATGAAGTCGTTGTATTTGTTATCGCTATATTTAGGCACTGTAGACGCTTGCGTTATACTCACACGTCCGGTGTCATTGCTGTCTCCGTAATAGTATGTATAATAACTTTTCCAAAAATTAGTTGAAAGATTTGCCATGTCATCATGAAACGTGATAGAAATTGGACTGTAATTTATTTTCTTTTGTATAATGTGCTTTCTATTATACTGATTCATTATTTCGGTATCAATTGTGAATTTAGGCAAATCTACCTGTTTGGATAACAAACCTATAAATCCTTTGTATCTGCCATACCATCTATTAAATTCTATATATGCAACAGTATCGGTAATAGCCTTGGCTATATCCGCATTAATGTTGATCCTTACATAATATATCCATCCAGCTTTTGGGCTAAATTCATAGATACGATCTGGCGTACTTCTTAGATATAATCTAGAAGCATGTTGGTAGTCTCTAAGATTTACCCCAGCACTGCCGCTTAATTGATTTACCCACCCGCTTGACATAGTGTTTTATTTATCTATAAAAAAAGGCGTAATAAATTACGCCTTTTTTATCAGTGTATAAAAAAATATTAAGCCGGAATTCCACTACCGCCGGCTCCGCCGGTAGCTAATGTTCCGGCTGTTTGCCTAATCCGCTCACCAATTCCTACTAGTGATCCAGCAGCATTGAGTTGAATGGCATTGTCATATCTAACAGTCAATGTGATCTCTAATGGATCACTGGTTTTATAATCACCTTGAGAGTATGCAGCTTTGTTTAAAAAGCAGCCATCCAATTCAAAAGTTTCTAAAACAACCGGACCATATTGGTTGCCATTTCCGCCATCTAAAATTTGTATCAACGTGGTAAATTTATAATCTATTCCGCTTACAGCACTGCTTTGTTCATAAAAGTCAAATTGCTTTTGAAGCTGTTCGCCAACCAGTCTACTGACGTTGCCTTGTGCATCATCTCTAATTTTGATTTCAACGTCATCCCACTTGGCCTTGCCTGCTAGTTTGATTCGACTATTATAAACATCTAGAGTGATGTCATCAAAACTGGGTGATGGTCTACCTGCACTCATAACTTGTTTGGTCAATTCGGTAGTGGGTTTTGTAACACCAAAATTTTCAAAAAGTACGCGAAAACGATATGCCAGTTTTGGCATCAGCAGCCCTTGATTGGATGCACTCTGAGATGTGTCTAACGGTACTCCTAAATTGCTTAAACTTGAAATTGCCATTTAATGCTCCTTGTTCTATTTTGTTAAATTAGGCCTTTGCGCCTGCTGCGATAGCACCGGTGTTGACCAATCTCAATGGGATGTAAATAAACTCTACAGCTTTAACTGGTTCAATGGCAATGTCTACCCATAACTCACTGCGATCAATTCTCGAAGGAGTATTGTTTGATGTATCGCATACTGTGATATAATCGTAAATCGCTCTTTGTGCTACCAATTCTAAAAGAAGATTATCAACTGCTCCTTTTATTTCAGAACGAGTGATCGAATCGTTTGGTTCAAACAAGAACGGACGAGCCAGTATTTCTAACTGTCTGCGCAGATAGCAAACTAGTCTAGCAACGTTAATACGATCCAAGCTACTGGCCACACTTGCACGAGTATATTGCCCCATTACTACCAACCCGGAACCCGGGATAGTGGCTATTGGATTGACTTTGGCTTCTGCTAATACATTTCTTAAACCTTCATACAGTGAAGTTTGTACAAATTCATCAGTGGTTGGATCAACATATCCTACCGCTGTGGCATTTTGAACCACGCCTCGTCTTAGTCCAGCTGGAGCAAACCACGGATAACTTACATTATCGCTGTTGGCAATGGTATATAACATCATGTGACTAGGTGGTACAACTATATAATTTCCAAAGTTATCATTGCTATAACCGCTGGGATAATAAAAAGCCGTGTAGTCGTCGTAAGTTACCGCACCAACATCGCCGTTATCCAAAGCACCATTGGTGTTATTGCCCCAAGCACTAAGTGTGGTGGCATCTGGTTCCAATCGGAAAGGAGTATCTGCCACAACAAATGCCGTTTGATTTCTATCCGAATTTAGATTGACCAAATTCTGCACAGCTTCTGGATAGCCAGGGCATGCCAGTAGATTGAATACAAGTGTATCGGTATCTCTTACAGCAGCATTGGTATCAATTAAAGATTTTAATGCTGCAACAACCACAGCTCTTTGTGCATGTCTTCCAAAGGTACCAACTCCTTGACTATCATTAGGACTTGCTGTTACCCAGCGATCCGCTTCATAGTTGGACAAAGGATCACTGTTGTATCTGATATTGACACCATTGTTGGCATTCAGATTGATGTAATCACTAACATATTTCTTAACATTGAATCCACTGCGACGTGTATTCCATAATCTTGTACCCTGTGGATACAAAGCCGGATCAGGTGCATCTGGATCAAGATAATTGCTTCCTAGCATGACCTTGATCGGTGTTACTGTAGACATGCTGGATGCTCCACTGGTGCTCCAGCGAGCATCCGCAAATAGCCAACCATTTGGTGTGGTATGATCGGTTGGATCTTGCAAAACCCAGGTCAATGTTGAACCATTATACACATAAATTTGATGACCATAACTGTCTATGGGCGAAGTCTGTATCCAAATGTCTCCATTTGTTAACGGAGTTCCGTCACTTTGCGTGGTAGGAGCCGAAGCCGAAACCAAAGGACCGTTTGGATCACTATTTGGGAACTGATTTAAATATCCCACCCAAGTTGTTCCGTTTTGATATAAAATATCCACTTGATCAGTCATGGAATCGTACCATAACTGTCCATCGGCAGGAGTAGTGGAAGGAGCCGTCGGTAATGATTGATAAAACAACGGAGCCCAGTTGCTTGCACGCAAACTGTATCCATTGGTTTGATATCTACCTGTACGATATAGGTTTGGCGTAGTTTGTGGATTAAATCCTAAAGCATTGGGACTGCCGCCAGTCAATGGAGAATTGGTTCCATCTGCTATCTTAAAATCTCCACCTAACGCATGACTTATTGTGATTGTGCCATTGGTGCCAGCGGACGGGCTATAAGTTGCAGAAACATTGCTAAATCCTGCAGCACTAATAGCTGTAACCAGCGCGTTCAATGATGTGGCTGTGTTGTTTGCTGGCTGCGGAGCAATGGTCACTGTGGCAGTATTAAAATGTCCAAATACTCCTGCTAGAGTTTCATTCAAGACAAATGTACTATTTGTTGCGGTGTTGAATCCAGTAAATGAGTTAGGTACGGCATAGCTAATAGTTGTAGGAGCTACAGCTTTTCTTCTGTATACCTTAAATTCAGCTAAAAATTGCGAACTAGTTGATCCGCCTTTGCCCTGATCATAATTACTGCAAACAAATAGTGTTCCAACAGGAATTTGTGTTCCTCCGGTCAAATCCAAATTGAAGATTGCTGCATCGGTACTTTTGTAGATGGGGGCCGCCACTGTTCCAAAAGTCTGTGTTGCTCCGTTATAATAACTAACAGACCAATTGGCTCCATTATTTGGAGGCGTTGTTTTGATATACACACTTCCACTAGGATTTCCATTAGCTGCAAATTGCGGAACCTGCGTGTGTGGCTGTATGGCAAGACTTACTGCTGCATAGGTTGACGTAAATCCTAGAGGACCCACGGCCGATCCACTTAGAGAAATGCTGCCTTTGTAAGTGACATCGCTAGCATCTGCATATAATGCCACTTGACCATTAAGCACTCTAGCTCCTACTCCGTGTGTGTACATCACACTGTTTATGCTCGAAACAACTTGCGAGGTGCTAGTTCCGCTAAAAGTAATGGATTGTCCGTTAACGGTAAGTGACAGTCCGGTATTAAATGAGCTGCTTATTCCTGAACTGACCGCGATAGGATAACTGGTTTGCCAGCAAGTGCTTCCGTTCCAGGTTGGACTAAATGTTTGTTCCCAATTGCTGCCGACCAATACCCAGACATTATCGCTGTTTTTATACCATAGTTCATTGGTATTTTCTTGCGTAACTACCATGGCATATGCGCCAAGCGTTCCAAAACTTGGATTCGGGGTCCAATAAGGATTTCCCATAAAATCAGTGGAACTAGCGGCAACTGAGTTTTTATTTGTGTCGTCAATGATAAGAAGGGTTTGATTTTCAAACAATCCAGAAGTGGCGTTCCATTCGCTTACTCCAAATACCGAATTGGCGGAGTTTAACCAATAAGTTCCTGCTACTGGACTGCCTGTAACCGGGCTGGACTGTGGTTCTAACTGCCCTAAATCAATATCAGCACGAACAACATATGCGCGACTGCTGATACCCAACAAACTATGCGCAGCTTGCAACCCATATTCGTTTAACTCACCACCGTTTACAGGGTTTCCATTTGAGTCAGTTTGAAAAGTTGGATTTCCAAATGTACTACCCAAATCAAGCTGACTGGTAATTGTCCAAACTTTTCCTGCATTAGCACCTAATGTGCCTGCTGCTGTTCCAGTAGCACTGCTGTTCTTCTTGTTGGCAGCAGATGCCACAAAAATTAGAGGAACTGTTCCAGGAGCTGCTGGATTATAAAAACTCTCGTCAACAACTGTGACGGATACGCCTGGTGAATTTAGTGTTGCCATTTATCGATCTCCTTGATGGATTGCTTATTTTTATTTATCGATTACCAACGGTTTTTACCGATTAAATATTCGGTAAATCACACTTTTTCAATGATTTGCAAATTATTAAACGTTCTTGATAAAAGATTCGAGCTGTGGGAAAAGACACTGTATTCCTTGACTATTGTCGATCACAGCGTCAAACCGGCTACCCACCCAAGACCATTCACTTGCATGTATTTTAGGATACTTTTGACTCATAAGTTCTCTCGCATCTTCCAGTATCCATAGATCAGACCAATCTGTGGTGTTTTCCTTTACAGCAGTTTCATACCATTCAGGCAGAGGACCTCGCTGTATCCAGACCACTTTGCCGCCTTGCTTACGAATAATTTCTATCTCATTTGGAAATCGGCAATCTGTGATAACAGTGTTGCCCTTTCTGTTACGCAATTTATTTTCTAAGGATGCGATCCAGATATCGTCGTGAAAACTTTGACGACACACTTCCGTTCCCCAATATTGTAGTATCCAACGGGGAGTAAGGTGTGGCATATCTAATCTTTCCGCCCACCAAGTATCTACTTTTTCTCTCTGCTCGCGGGCTTCTTTAGTTCTACCCTCAAGCATTTCGCGATCCCACCCAAAAATTAAAGACACAGCATCTTTAAGAGAATTTGCAAATGATTCTCTAGAAAACTGATGTTTTTCTACTAGATAATCTGCGGCTGTATCTTTGCCGCTGCCGATCCATCCCACAAATCCAATAATCATAAAAATTTCCTCAATATTAAATTGTAATAAAATTTAATAAAAAAGTCAATTAACCTATGACAAAATACATGGGCTGTTGATTATCAAAGTTGTTGATCAGTTCTTTGTCCAGTTCTGCGGCCTTGTCAATCCCTTCTTTCTTGAGGGCTGTGCCATTCAGTTGAGTATTTCCGCCCTGCGGAGCAGCAATCGATGCAAATTTTTCGCGTGCCTCGCCCAGCATGATCTTGGCCATGGCCAAAGCGTAGTCCTTGATCCAAACTCCTGCATAGGGATCTTGGAATAGCGCAAAGTCTGGACGATAATTGTAAATCCATGCCAGTACATTTTCTTCTGTTTGAGGACGCTGAGATACACGTAGTTTTTTAGTGGTAGGATTAAAATCAAAGTTAATAAAGCTACCAAACATTTTACCAACTAGATTTTGATAGCTGGCAAACGCAAAGTAGGTCCCTAATCCACCCATGTTGCTGGAGCTTAACAGATAGGTGTTGGTGTAGGCTAGATTGAATGGTTCAAACAAGGATCCACCATCGCCGCCGCCTGATCTTGAACCTATGCTGCGACGAAACAGTTGCCGAACCTGCATGACTTCTTTGGGCATGTAATATTCATTTTGGTTAACTTGCAAGGTTAAAAAAGCAAAACTTTCTTCGGTAGAGTTTTGGCTGCGCTGACGATATCTTGACAGAGCCTTGTCAATGGCGGTATTGTAATGTACTGGATCAAGTTCTATATCTATCATTCCATCACCTAAAAAGGTTTTGATATAGTCTATCACAAGCTGTCTTTGATTATCTAAGTCGTTGTTATCCATACTAGTATTTAGTTCAATAAATACAATAGCTTCACTAGGAGAAGTAATTTGCCTCGTTTGAGTATGTATAGACCCGAAAAGGGCAATGATTTCAAAATGATTGATCGCTTAATCAACGAAGAATTTCAAGTGGGCGGCACAGACATTTTCATTCACAAGTATTTGGGACCTGTGGCTCCTGCTGCGGGCACATCTACCCCTACTGAGCCGGTTAATACCAATGCAGTGCCGGAATTGGGCATACAAGACGTGTTACTGATGGAAAACCGTGACAGGAACTACGAGCCCGATGTTTATGTGATCCGTGGCATTTATACCATGTTAGATACCGTTTTCAATCTGGCGCAATTTGGACTGTTCCTTAACAACGATGAAATACTGTTGCATTTCCATCTAAGAAGCAGTGTGGAATCACTGGGAAGAAAAATCATGGCGGGAGATGTTTTTGAGCTTCCTCACATGAAAGATGAATATGCCTTGGACAACCCCAGCATTGAAGTGGCCTTAAAAAGATACTATGTTGTAACAGAAGTCACGCGCCCCAGTGTAGGATTCAGCCAAACATGGTATCCTCATTTGATAAGATGCAAGTGTCATCCCCTAGTTGACAGCCAAGAATATGCACAGATATTTGCACAAGACAGCGGAAACGGCGATGGCAGCACTCTAAAAGATATACTCAGTACCTATAATCAAAGCATAGCGATCAATAATTCCATAATTGCTCAGGCAGAATCGGATGCCTTGCTAAGTGGATATGATACAAATGGGTTTTATGTTATACCTACTGATAATTGGGTATCAGTTGTGACCGAAGATGCAAGCGATAGTGTTAACACGGTTGACAGTGAGACTGCTGCGCTAGACGCCAGCATAATTTTGAGTTCTCCTACCAATAATTTTTATGTCAGTTACTTAACAGATGCCATTCCGCCAAACGGAGCTCCTTACACATATGGAGTTGAATTTCCAACACCGGGTGCTATTGGACAGTTTCATTTAAGGACAGATTATTATCCAAATACTCTTTTTAGATGGAATGGAGCTCATTGGGTGATGTTTGAACAGAATGTTCGCATGACCATGACCAATAAACCGCTGAATGGAATTGGTCAACCCAATGATCAAACACGTCAAACACAAAAATTCTCTTTCATTAATAATACCAACACAGCCACAATTGCTGGCGAGGTAGTACAGGAAAGACAATTCTTAAGCAAGATTCTTTTACCAAAGGCAGATAATTAATGTCTCAATTTGCATATGATGGACAAATAAGAAGATTCCTAACTCAGTTTATGCGGCTGATGAGTAATTTTTGCTATCAAGACAGCAGCGGAAAAATTATACAGGTTCCTGTACGTTACGGGGACATGAATAGACAGGTTGCTCAAATCCTAAACAAAAATACCGAAAACGTCATGCCCACTGCTCCTTTTATTTCTTGCTATATTAAAGATCTCAAATTTGATCGAGAACGCATGCAGGATCCATCATTCGTTGGAAAACTCAATATCAGAGAAAGAGATTACGATGCACAAGGTAATGAATATTTAAATACTCAAGGAGCCAACTATACCATTGAACGCTTGATGCCCACTCCTTACAAGATCACTTTCAATGCAGACATATGGACCAGCAATACCGATCAAAAGTTCCAATTATGGGAGCAAATCACAGTGCTTTTCAATCCCAGCATGGAACTACAGATGTCGGACAATTATGTGGATTGGACCAGTTTGAGTGTGTTAGAAATAACCGACGGCAGTGTTTTTGAATCAAGGCAGATTCCACAGGGAACAAACAACGACATCAGCATAGCCACATTGCAGTTCATGGCACCGGTATGGATAACACCTCCTGCTAAGGTCAAACAGCTGGGTATAATAACCAAGATTATTTCCAATGTTTTCCTAGAACCCACAGGCACAGGGGCAGCAGGAGGATATAACGATGCCATACTTGGTGGTAACATATTTGGAGGACAAACTCCTGATACCAGAGTGACTGTTACCCCGGGCAATTATGATCTATTGGTATTGGACAACACTGCGGTACTGGTTCCTTCAAATGAAGCATCGATAAGTGAAACTTGGATATCGGTTGACAGTGTTCCAAACAGACCCTCTTGGTTATCTCTATTAGATCTATATCCGGGAAAATTTACCTCAGGATTGAGCCAATTGAGATTACTCAAACCCACCGGCAACGAAATAGTGGCATTCATGACATTGAATCCCACCAACGATTCCTTGATGCAATTGAATATTGATCCCGACACGGTGCCTGCCAACACAGTGTTAACCGACTATTCCGGAAATTTCAGTCGCGGAACCATTGACGCCATTGTCAATCCCTTGATCTTGGATCCCGGTTCAGCCAATGGAAAAAACATTGACCGTAGATATTTGATATTGAAAGATGTGTTGCTCAACGATTCAATACAAGGACCAGCTGCCTGGGCCAGCTTTAATTCACTGTCAGGCAATAGCGATTCCTTGCAGGCTCGAGCCAATGATATCATACAGTGGGATGGGGAGAAATGGAGAATATTGTTTGATGCCACCAAAACTGCTAACTCCTCTACCTACATCACCAATGCCTACACCGGCATACAGTACATGTGGAATGGCACGCAATGGTCCAAATCATTTGAAGGCATCTACGATAACTACAGTTGGAGAATGATCTTGTGAAAGAGATAATTTGTTCAGGTGGTTTGTTCTTGGCCGAGAATACCAAACGTTTTTTATTTTTGTTTAGATCACAGGGCAAGACTGCAGATACCTGGGGATTGGTAGGAGGGAAAAAAGACCCTGCTGATCTTACTCCTTATGATACCTTGGTAAGAGAAATTGATGAAGAGGTAGGAGTGACTCCTACCATTAAGAAAATGATTCCTTTGGAACTGTTTACCAGCAATGATCAATTGTTCCAATACAATACTTACGTGTTACTGGTTGATAAGGAGTTCACTCCTGCCTTGAATGAGGAACACAAAGCGTATGCCTGGTGTGATCTTTATGCCTGGCCTAAACCGCTTCATCGCGGAGTCAAAAGCAGTTTATCCAATCGGATTATAAAAAGCAAATTAGAAATTTTATTAGAACTTATTTAAATATTATTTAAATTTAGGACCCGACAGCCACACAACTAGAGTTCTTCTCACTCCTCCAGTCACTGGAGTTACTCGATGCATGGTATAACTGGGAAATGCATAGATCATGCCCTGCTGTTTTTTCAATTTTTCCGGTTCTGGTCCGGTAAAAATCTCCAAATGTCCACCTTCGTATTCAGACGGATCACTGAGCTGTATCACCAAAGACAATTTCCTAGGTGCAGCATTGGCGATACCTTTGTCCATATGCCAAGTATAATGACCCGGAGCTATTTCCAAGGAACCTTCATACACAGTATATTGTATCAGCTCCACAAATCCAAATAAATCAAGTTGGAAAAATTGGCCATTTAATTCTCTAGCAATGTGCCCAATTCTATCATAGATAAATTGTGTGTCACTGTTGAGTGGCAGCCAAGACACTTTGGAATTTCTTACCTCTAAATCACATCTGCTGTTGTCTCCGGTGCCAACTTTGGCCTGTTCCAATCTCAAGCCATATTCGCCAATTTCATTTATGCGATGGATTTCATCATTGGAAAATGCAAAGGATCTGAAAGCATAAGGAGGTTCTTTACAGGCAAGATCAGGGCTAGGGGGTAACGCATAGTTAATCATGATTTTCTCTTTTTATTTTGTGATTTATAAGAATCTAATGGAATAGTAATAGGATCTTCTATCACCCCACCTTGATCATGCTCGGCCCAATTTTTCAAATGTACGAATTTGTCGCCATACTTGGTCAAATTCAACAGTACGGTGCCTGCTTCTAGTGCGGCTATTTCATGAGGATATTCCTGTTCTTGAAAATGAAATATGGCACCTTGGGTGGCCGTATAAGACCAAGATTTTTCTGGGCCGTATATTTCGCAAGATCCTTTGAGCACTATCACATTGTGTGCATCTTCCACCATGTGATAGTGCATGGGCAACCCATCACCACGGTCGGGAAAGAAATATTGTGTGCCTCGTAAAGATCCATAGTTGTAGCCTTTCCAATGATACATTATAATTCCTTGGGTCGATTATGAATGTACTTATCTAATAGATGAAAGGAGAGAAAAATTTAGGTCCAAGTAAATCTAACGATGCCGGAATTGCCAGGAAGACCAGGTGCAGGGGGCGAGTTTCTGCCCCCTGATACACCACCACGCCCGCCGGCACCACCCGAAGGACTACTGACTCCTGGACCTGTGACGCTTAATCCTCCGGTGTTGAAACACCCGGGATTTCCAGAAATATTCGTATTGCCTCCTAATCCTGCAGCACCTCCCGATCCAACCGGTCCTTGACCTCCAAAACCAAGCAAACCTTGTCCTCCTCCGGGTGCAGTCATGGAAAAAGATCCAATACTTGTACTGCTAATTGTGCTTGTGCCCCCAGGTGTGCTGCCGCTACCGCCGGCTCCGACTGTGTAGTTTACAAAATAAGAAGGATTGGACCAATAGGTTGACCTAGGAGTTGGCAAACTGTAAGTGAGTTTTCCATAAGCTCCGCTGCCTCCGCCGCCGCCCGATCCAGGACAGCCAGGACAGCCTGGACAAGCTACAGGGCGGTATCTTCCGGTTCCGCCTCCGCCTCCGCCACCCCATGCTTCTATAGTAACTGAAAGAGTGCCGGAAGGCACAGTAGTAGTTCCCGAAAGCGGAGTATTGACTGTGGGAGCGGAATAACTAGTAGTAGTATTAGCTCCAGCCGTGGCTCCTATAAAACTGCTCAATTTCAACGGATTGGCGGCACTGTATGGACCCGAGGTAACACCGGTAGTCCCTGTAGTATTTGCAACATACTGGCCTCCTTTTACGTATGAGTTGAGGTCAGTGGCAGCAGGTTGAGGTCCTCCTGGGCCAAATCTAGTTATTACCGTGTTTAGTGTTATTGCACCACCAGACATAGCTTAATTCCTCATCCCAATTGCTCAATCACACAAGAATAATTTGTGTTGCTAGCCACGCTGAACTGTTGTGCTGTCACGCGATACATATGTTAGTATGCTCCTAAAAATTGTGTAATCTGCCACTGACTGCGCAAAGCGCTGTATTGCACAACAACGTCGTACTCCTTGCCCGAAGTCATAGTCAGTGGAAATGTTACTGTTGTTCCTGTTGAAGGTAACTTATAGGAGGCGCTCATGGTCAATGTGTAGGAGCCACCACTGGACAAAATGCGCAAGTAGCAGGTGTCGTTGTCTCCTGTGCCGGTTGGAGTGTTGATTGTTAAGTTATTGGTAGCGGTAATTGCATAGCGTACAACTGCATTAGCTACCACGGGTGTAATAGTTGCTGCGTAGGCTAACGGAGTGTAGGCACTGGAGCCAGAGGCGTTGTTAGGAACTGCTACGCCATTGATGTACAGCCCTGTTGCGTTAAGCGTTCCTGCTCCTTGATTACCGCCGGTAGCTGATCCAACAACTACGCCACCGCTTGATCCAATATCCAAGGTCAATGAAAAATCGGTAATTTGGTTACCTCCCAATATTGTCGAATTAGACGAATAGAAAGAAGCGCCGCCGCCGTATCCACCTAAACGGAGAACGGTGGGTTTTACATTCGTACCGCCTTGTTTGTACCAATTTCCACTACCGTCGCCTAAATAAGCACTGCCAGTAAAGAACGCATCGTAAGCCGGAGAATTGCCAATATTAGAAGAATATCCAGCAATTACAAAACCATAAGCTGTGCCGCCATTCACTGATAAAGTTGCATTTGGCGTACTTGCATTGCTGTTGACTGAAACCAATGAGTTGTTAATTCCAACTGCAACATTGACATAATTTCCAGCTATGCCCGACGTTGTAGAATAGATAGGCGCTGCACCAAACGTCCCTGAACTGTTAATTTGAACTTGAGTATTTGAACCTGCAGGCACAGCAGTCGTTGATGTGGTAACAGAATACCCATTTATATATACGCTTGTGGCTGTGATTGCTCCGCCAACCACTAGTCCACCGCCAATGCCTGCTCCACCTACTACTGTTAATGCGCCAGTCGTGGTAGACGTTGACTGATTGCTGCCTGTCACAAACAGTTGCGAGTTAACTGTTGCTGTGCCGTATACTATTGTTCCTGATTGTAATTTAGCCATAGTGTATTATTTATTAATTTTTGTAGTGATTATTTAAACCACAGTTACCAATGTGGAATAAATGACGGTTTCGTTTGCGTCGTACACATTCAGTGTGCGATTTATTCCCGAAGTCAATTGCCCTCTATTGAACAAGAACGTGATTTGCGTTGCTGTCCATGACGTTAGTATTTGAGGTTCTGAGTATGTGCCATCTGTGATTTCCACTCGAGCCCAGGTTAGGTCATGATAGATATCAGTGACATTGAACGCATTTGGAGATCCATAATATGCATCAGGGGTACTGAGAACATTGCCGCCGTAGTTGACAAGTGCTCCGTTTCCGTTTTCTGTAGCGGTTGTGGCTGCAAACCATGTGGTTGAATTACTGAATGCTGTGCCTGCGTAAGCCAATGCAGGATAATTGGGTATAATTATTGGTATATCGATATTGCTATTACTGTTTTGAGCGGGTAAAGAGCTGCTTTGAGCATACATAGTTTTCTGATTTATGCGATTACGCAGCAGTGTGGCTGTAGTGGCTGATCCTGCCAATATCCTGTGTTCGTATCTATTCCAATTGGTCCAATCAGGCGCGATATTTGTTGTTGTACTTTGTCCCAACCCCAAACTTCCCGCTATATTAGCTGTGGGATTAAAATTGGTGGACGTTGTCAAAATACTACCTGTATTGCCGTTAACTATATTCAGTTGCAAAGACGGAGTTAGGGAGTTAACTCCAATAATAAATTGGACTTGACCCAAACTGGTGGCGCTGGTGTACACTGTGGTTGGGCCAAACACTCTTCTAAGAAAAATATTGTTGTTAGCAGCTAGCCCTGAGGAAGGACCATTTACTTTAAGTTTATAGCTTATATATTCTCCGGCATAATTGGTACCGGTAAACCCGGACATGTTTTCCAGTAACCCCAAATGATATCTGTCCGATACTCCTGGAGCAGGAGGAGGGTTTGAAGAAGCCTGGAAAAAATAGCCTCCTGCGGATATGTTTGCAGGAAAAATGCCATCCATATTTTCAATGATATTTGGTGCTGGAACAGTTTGTACTGACCCGTAATTATTCCATATGGCGGTCATGCCTCCAATCACTGCGTTCCATCCTGCATCAGTGTATGTCAAAGGTTGACCTTGATCAAAGGCTGTCCACATGTAATGCAAATGCTGTTGCCCCTGCCAGGTGTAATTATTGTAATTATAACTGACTCTTGTGCCAAATGTACCGCTGGTTGTGATTGAGTATGTCTGCCCATGTATGTATCCTGATGAAGAATTAATAGTCAGTTCATCAAAAAATCCAGAAATTTGACAGGTTCCAGTATTTGAAACACGTTTTTGCGGTGCCGATAAAAACGGTGTTAGTGTGCTGTAAGCCACTGTTCCGCTGTTGATCAACGTGAATCCGTTGCCACTAGAATCAGTAATATAGCTAGAGCTATTGGCCACTGCTAACAGCAACTGTGCATTATACACCGTCTTTAAAGGGGCCACAGATGGAGTAAAGTTACCGGTATACACAGCCGTGTTGTTGATATATCGCAAACTGCTCATATATCCTTGATATGTTCCAGTATTGGACGAGCCTCCAATAAAAATACCCGGATCACTGTTTGTGGTAGAGGTTAAAGATCCTATACTGGTGGATGTTGTGGTATTGGTTGAAGTTGATATTACAAATGATGCACCCGCTACTCCATTAACATAGGAGGTCAGTATTGATGCTGTGGACAAAACGCCGCCCGGCGTGCTGTTGGAAACAAATGCTATATGCGACCAAGTGCCCGTAGAAATTGGAGAGAGATAAACTGAAGAATATCCATAAAGATTGTAAAATAAAGTTGCACTGTTGGAAGCATTGGTTATGCCAAACGCCATCCTATTATTGGCTTCATTTCCAATGCTTACAATAGTTTGTGTTGAGCTGGTGAGAGGATAAATCCAGGCCTCCAACGTGAACGGACTAAAAGACGAATACAAAGTAAAGATAGAACCCGTGTTGCTCAGCAACGATGTAGCCGATCCACTAAAATAAATAGATCCTCCTGGATTAGGAACTAACCCGTAATTTGTTACTTCATCTAAATTTCCGCTGACAAAATAAGATGATGTAGAACTGCCATTGCCGTAACTTTCTACAGAAGTTGCTCCCTTCTTGGTTACTTCATCAACTGTGGAATTGGTTAAAAAATTCCCACCGTTGGTTAATCTAGTTACAAGGGTAGACGGCATGACTTATCCAAACACAGTATCTAAACTGTTGGTGGCTGTGTTAAAGTACTGATACACTGCACTGGTGTTAGTAACGCTTGATACCCAGTGTATGGCATTGCCTACATATAAAGCGCCTCCGATGCCCACACCACCTACCACTGTTAATGCGCCCGAATTGGTCGAGATGCTGGTCAGAGTGCTCAATACTTGCACTGCGGCTGTGGTACTGGTTGACAGCAATAACATATCAACTGTGCTAGTAGATCCATTGAGCACAAAGTGCAAGTTGTTGTTATTGTAGGTACCAATAGTTAAGTCGCTGCCTACTGATTCCAAGAAGCTGGCACCGGGCAAGCTGAAGCTGTTGTTGGCATATCCAGCAGCTGAATAGCTGTAGTTGGTGCTGTTAACACCCATTTCCATGTACGTGGTATAGCCATTGTTGGCCACTTCATAGCTGGCATAGGCGGTGTTGGCACTGTTGTTGTTAATTAAAACAACATTGCTATATGTGTTGTCGTTGCCGGCAAATGTGGCTATTTGTCCTGTAAATGTATTAACATAAATGCCAACATTCAATGCTCCGGCTGTGCTTGGGGTGTTTGATTGATAGGCAATATTGACGTTGCCTCCTACGCCCACTCCGCCTGAAACCTGTAAAGCTCCTGTAACAGTTGAGATCGAAGTCGCGGTATTGGTCAATGTCAATATGCTAGAGAACGGATTGGTTATTCCGCCACTTGCGCCACTGGACCCGGTGTATCCCGAAGCTGTGCTGGCTGAACCCACATATCCCTGAACGCCCAGTGTTGATGCCAGTTGCCATCCATTTGAAGAATTATCATATACAAATGTGGCCTGAATGCTCTTGACATTTAATAATATGTTTTGATTGAGGCCATTTATATTATTGCCGTTGTTGTTTATAGTTAAATTGTTGTTAGCCCAACTAGAGCCATCCATCACCACCACAAATGAGCCCGTAGTGGGCGAGGCGGGCAAGGTCAGCGTAAATGCTCCGCCTGAAGTATCCGCAATGTATGACGTGTTGATAGTGGCCGTTGTCGCGGAAGTTATTCTTACATAATTTAGATAGCCGGAACTTCCTATAAATCCAATGCTGCCTGTATATCCGGTTGATCCTGTATATCCCGTTGATCCAACAAATCCAACAGATCCCACAAATCCTGTGGAACCCACTGATCCGGTATATCCAACGGATCCTGTAAATCCAATGGTACCTGTGGAACCACCTGATCCTGTATATCCAACTGATCCTAGATAACCAACAGATCCGGTATAGCCTGGGATTTGGCTAGCTGCTCCTACGCTACCAATGTAACCAACGGATCCAAGATAACCGATAGATCCGGTATAGCCAATGGATCCGATATAGCCAGCGGATCCTGTATAGCCAATGGATCCGGTATAGCCAATGGATCCCGCATATCCAACCGATCCTGTATATCCTGATGCAGTGCTAGCAGATCCGACGTATCCAATACTGCCTGTGAATCCAACAGAGCCAGTATAACCGATGCTGCCTGCATATCCAATACTGCCTGCATATCCAATACTGCCTGTGAATCCTGTTGACCCTATAAATCCAGTGGTACCTGTAGAACCCACTGAGCCAATATAACCCGTTGATCCAACAAACCCAGTAGTGCCTGTGGAACCCACTGATCCTATAAATCCAACGGATCCTGTAAATCCAATGGTACCTGTGGAACCCACTGAGCCAATATAACCCGTTGATCCAACAAATCCAGTGGTACCTGTGGAACCCACTGATCCTACAAAACCAGTAGTGCCTGTTGACCCACTGGATCCGGTGTACCCTGTTGATCCAACGAACCCAGTAGTACCTGTGGAACCCACTGAGCCTATAAATCCAGTTGATCCTGTAAAGCCAGTGGTACCTGTGGAACCCACTGATCCTGTGTATCCAATTGATCCTACAAAACCAGTGGTACCTGTGGAACCCACCGATCCTGTGTATCCGATACTACCAACAAATCCAGTGGTACCTGTGGAACCCACTGATCCTACGAATCCAGTGGTACCTGTGGAACCCACTGATCCTACGAATCCAACGGATCCTGTAAATCCAATGGTACCTGTGGAACCCACTGACCCTACGAATCCAGTGGTACCTGTGGAACCCACTGATCCTACGAATCCAACTGATCCTGTAAATCCAATGGTACCTGTGGAACCCACTGATCCTACGAATCCAGTGGTACCTGTGGAACCCACTGATCCTACGAATCCAACGGATCCTGTAAATCCAATGGTACCTGTGGAACCCACTGATCCTACGAATCCAGTTGATCCTACGAATCCAATTGATCCTGTAAATCCGATTGTGCCAGTAGAACCCACTGATCCTACGAATCCAGTGGTACCTGTGGAACCCACCGATCCTGTGTATCCGATACTACCAACAAACCCAGTAGTACCTGTGGAACCCACTGATCCTACAAATCCAGTGGTACCTGTGGAACCCACTGATCCTACGAATCCAACTGATCCAACAAATCCAGTGGTACCTGTGGAACCCACTGATCCTACAAATCCAATGGTACCGGTGGAACCCACTGATCCTGTGTATCCGATACTCCCAACAAACCCAGTAGTGCCAGTAGAACCCACTGATCCAATATATCCGATACTGCCTGTGAATCCGATTGAACCAGCAAACCCAGTGGACCCGGTATAACCAGTGGACCCGGTATAACCAGTGGACCCAATATATCCCGGAACTTGGCTAGCTGCTCCTACACTACCAGTATAGCCAATAGATCCGTTATAGCCAATGGATCCTGCATATCCTGTGGATCCAACAAATCCAACATTACCGATTGATCCGGTATAGCCGACGTACCCAACGGATCCTGAATAGCCAGCACTTCCAATATACCCAGTTGAACCTGTATAGCCAGTTGAACCTGTATAGCCAGGCTGTATACTAGCTGAACCAATATATCCTATCGGACCAAGTGAACCAATGTATCCTGCACTGCCTACAAACCCAGATGCAGTGCTGGCCGAGCCGGTATATCCCACGGATCCTGCATATCCCGAAGCGGTACTGGCCGAGCCGGTATATCCAATGCTGCCGGTATATCCCACAGATCCTGCATAGCCCGATGCTGTACTAGCCGAACCGGTATAACCTGCGCCTGTACTTCCGGTATATCCAACGGATCCTGCGTATCCTGAAGCGGTACTGGCCGAGCCGGTATATCCCACGGATCCTGCATATCCCGAAGCGGTACTGGCCGAGCCGGTATATCCAATGCTGCCGGTATATCCCACAGATCCTGCATAGCCCGATGCTGTACTAGCCGAACCGGTATAACCTGCGCCTGTACTTCCGGTATATCCAACGGATCCTGCGTATCCTGAAGCGGTACTGGCCGAGCCGGTATATCCCACGGATCCTGCATATCCCGAAGCGGTACTGGCCGAGCCGGTATATCCAATGCTGCCGGTATATCCCACAGATCCTGCATAGCCCGATGCTGTACTAGCCGAACCGGTATATCCAATGCTGCCGGTATATCCCAAGGATCCTGTGTATCCTGAAGCGGTACTAGCCGACCCGGTATATCCTGTTGAACCGGCGAATCCTAAGGATCCTGTGTATCCCGAAACAGTACTGGCCGAGCCGGTATATCCTGTTGAACCGGCGAATCCTAAGGATCCTGTGTATCCCGAAACAGTACTGGCCGAGCCGGTATATCCAATGCTGCCGGTATATCCTGCGGAACCTGTAAATCCTTGTGATCCTATGTAGCCAATCGATCCAGTATAACCAAGAGACCCAGTGAAGCCAATAGGTCCCAACGATCCTGTATATCCTGCGGATCCAGTATAACTCACGGATCCAGTATATCCGGTTGACCCGGTTGATCCTGTGTATCCAGTCGAACCGTTATATCCAGTGGATCCAGTATAACTGCTACTGCCTGTAAAACCAATTGGTCCTATCGAACCTGTATACCCAAAATTGCCACTGCTCCCTTGTGATCCTATATAACCAATAGAACCATTATAACCCTGCGCACCCAGTGTTGAAACCACTTGCCATCCGCTAGAAAGATTATTATAAACAAATATAACTTCTATGCCTTTGACATTAAGCAATACATTGGTGCTGGAGCTTTCAATATTACTGCCATTGTTATATACGGTTAATGGATATGCCGCCCAATTATTGCCATCAACTACGGCTACAAATGTACCCGTAGATGGATTAGACGGTAACGTTAACCCAAAAGATCCGTTAGTGGTATCGGCTATGTACTGCGTATTTGCTGTAGCTGTGGTATCAGCGGTTATTCTAATAAAATAGGGACTGCTTCCGGCACCCGAATTCCAAATGGTTACATTACCAGTACTGGTGTTTATGTACGTGCCGGTTCCTGCCGTAATTGATTGCACTCCGGTAGTGGTGGTCAAGACCAAAGAATTGCCACTATAAACAGCGGTGGCATACAGCTTGCCTCCTACTCCAACTCCGCCTGCTACAGTCAATGCCCCGGTGGTAGTTGAGCTTGATCCTGTCGGATTGGTGATCGAGATTGCATTGCTAGTTACGGACCCAAAATTGGTTACAAGTTGTAATGTACCTGTATTTGAAATTGCTACAGTACCCGAACCTACGGTAGTAACGGAAATTCCCGGGCCGGCTTGTACGACCACTCCGCCAGTTAATGTGGTTAATACTTGCGCTCCTGCTGCATAAATTATTCCAGAAACATTTAATGATCCACCAATTCCTGCTCCGCCTGCTACAATCAGGGCGCCGGACGAAGTTCCTGTACTAATGGCAGTAGATTCTACTACCAATCCATTTTTTACATAAAAATTGTTGTTTGTTGCCATTAGTTTTCCACTATAGTAACGGAGTAATGTTACTTTTGTTATTTATTGATTTTAAATAAATCAAATGCACATAATTTAAGGCAATTATGCCCTAATTTGGACTCCACAGTATAAATCAATTGGTTATCAATGTTCTAGTCCATGTTATAGACATGTTTATTGGATTATACGGAGTAAAAGCCAATGTAACTGCTCCGCCTATTATAGTGGCGTCAAAGGTTCCTAATTCGCCATTGTTAGTACTGATTCCGTATTCGTTTTTGTAAACAGTGGTTCCTGCATAAAATAATGTGATTTCAGAAATATGAACACTCCCTGAATCCACTATTTGTATCAAGTATCGAGCAGTTCTGTAAATTGAGGTGGAGTAGGATTCTAACTGTACAGAGGTAGGCAAATTAATTCCTGAATATTTATTTCCAGTTATCCAAATTCCACTTCCGGTTGTACTCAAGAGTATCCCGCCATTGTTGATACCAAAATTAAATGTTCCAGATCCTCCAGATTGTAAATTGCCTCCAATTCCGGCTCCGCCAATTACCTGTAGCGCGCCTGACGAAGTCGAATTGGAATTGGCTGTTCCTGATACAAATAAACTATTAGCCACCGATAACTGATTGTTAATTGTGGCAGCACCTCCAACATATAAACCTCCCCCGATACCTACTCCGCCGGCTACAGTCAATGCCCCGGTAGTTGTGCTAACTGTAAGCCCATTACTGGTTATTACTACATTGCCGCCTGCATAAAGATTTCCGCCAAGTCCTAATCCGCCATTCTGTATTACCAATGCTCCTGTCAAAGTTGACAAGGCAGCGGCGGCATTATTGATTGTGATGGCATTGGTGGTTGTTGATCCAATATTGGTCACATATTGTAAAGATGCAGTATTTTGTATATAAACAGTTCCAGTGCCATTTTGTCCCAGCGACCAAACTTGCAAGCCTGCGCCAGCACTGGAGTAATTCAAGGTAGCATTACTAGCAACGATTGATCCAACACCCAAACTTGGAACATTAACAGTTGTTAATACAGGAGCTCCGTTAATGTACATGGCTTGGGAAGCAAATATTGTGGCTGCTCCTATTCCACCATTTGTTACTTGTAACGCATTACCCAAAATAGAGGATGTTGATTGATAAGATCCCTGTATGGTAGCGCTATTGGCTATAATCAAATTTCCCAGTGTTCCGGTAGATCCAGCCAGTGTATAATTTCCAAAAGTGGCTGCGGTAACTACCGGCGAATTATTAACAGTAGCTTGTCCGCCTACATTAAGATCTCCGTTGATACCTGCGCCTCCGCCAATAACCAAAGCGCCGGTAGTTGGACTGGTTGAGGATGTGGCATTGTTGACAGTAAATGTTGTAGTTGTTCCTTGAACACTAAAGTTTGTTGAATTAAACCAAACTGTGACTGCTCCGGTTGAGGTGCTAACACTGGTTCCTGTTCCGGCAGTTAGACTGCTGACTCCTACTCCGCCTGGAGATCCTTTGATATTACTATATTGGATTGACATTTTTTATACTACCCCTAATAACCAACCTTGAGAATTTCCAGAATATATCAAAGAATTGGCAGCGTTGTTTACGTTGACTATTAATGTTCCGGTTGTGCCATATATATTTGTACCAGTGCTTGGTTGGAAAATTAAATTTTTTGTTCCAAAAGTGCCTGAATAATCTATAAATGACACTGATGATCCAGTTGACACATTTAATAAAGGTAGAGTAACAGTAATACTGGATGATGAAGTATCAATCAATAATTTATCACCTATTACCGATTGATAATTGGAATTGATATAGGTCCAAAATCCTCCAGAAACATTTCCTATTATTGTGCCTTGAACTGTTAAATTTTGTAAAGTGGTTGGCCCAGTGACCTGCAAAGATGTAAATTTAGCAGTTGATGGATTAGTACTACCAATGGCCACATTATCCATGCTGCCAGGTGCACCTGGAAATATACTCACTGTTCCCAGCCCGCTGGGTTTAATACTTACATTGGCTCCACTAGGACTGAGAGTGATATCACTGTTAGCAGTCAAAGATCCATTGACTACTAAAGATGAGGAAAATTGAACCGGACCGCCCACTGTCAGGCTTCCGGATATAGATGAATTTCCTAAATCAGTAAAATTACCACCTAGATATAAATTTCCTCCAATAGAAGCACCACCATACGGTATAATTAATGCACCTGTAGAAGTATTAGTTGGTTGAGCTGTACCTCCTATGAATAGATTTTGCAAAACAGTATTAGCATTTCTGCGCCAACTGTTGGTTGAGGTAGAATAGTTATACAGTATACCATTTACCTGGGCCAGCTGTCCATCAACAAGGGGAGGAGATGGAAACGAGTTCATATTCGGTGGATTTGGCATTAGCTATTATCTCCCTTTAATTTCTTGATCTCTTGACTGAGTTCTTTGACTGCTTCAATCAATAATGGAACTATTTTGTCATAGCTAACAAACAAGGTGTCATCTTTTTGATATACAGCCGATGGCAATATCTTTTGCACCTCTTGCGCCAATACACCCACCTGCACAGCATTGTCGGTCATGCCAAATTCACGTCCTGCTTGGTTCCAAACAAAATTTACTCCATTGATCTTGTTGATTTTGTCTAAGGGATCGGCAATGTTGTTAATCACTGTTTTTAATCTTTGATCAGACGTTGCTCCAAAGTCCTGGGCCAGTGCTGTAACTGCGGTTGCTGGCTGAAGAGCAGGCGAGTTGTTTCCAGAATAAACGGCAACATAGTTTGCGCTATTTGATGCTGTTGAAGCATATGCCACCGCTTGCCATGAGGATGTAGTGCTTGTTTGAAAATTTAATGTCCTTAAAAATGTTGCATACGGCGAATTGAACGCTGTGAATTGCTGTGTTACAAATCCATTAGCACCAGGACCGCCATCGACTAATAAAGTTCCGTTCAATTGAGTAGGTGGCGAATTTGGAGCTGATGCAGTTTGTATCTGATAATATCCGGGATTTACCAAGCTATTAAAATCTGTACTCGCATTAATTACACCTTGAGATGACATGATTCCAGTCAGTCCAGTTGTACCCGATGATCCGGTATATCCAGTACCAGTTGCACCCGTAGCTCCTGTTGCGCCTGTAGCACCGACTGATCCGGTAGCTCCTGTTGCGCCTGTAGCTCCGGTGACTCCTGTTGCGCCTGTAGCTCCAACTGATCCGGTGTATCCAACGGATCCTGCATATCCTCTACTTCCTGCATAACCGGTGGATCCAGTAGCACCAGTAGGTCCTAATGGTCCGGTAGATCCGCTTGCACCAGTAGGTCCTGTTGCACCGGTAGGTCCTGTTGCACCAGTAGGTCCTGTTGCACCGGTAGGTCCTGTTGCGCCGGTAGCTCCGCTTGCGCCGGTAGCTCCTGTTGCGCCGCTTGCGCCGGTAGCTCCTGTTGCGCCCGAAGCTCCGCTTGCGCCGGTAGCTCCGGTTGTTCCAATCGTTCCGCTTGCACCGCTTGCGCCTGAAGCTCCGCTTGCGCCGGTAGGTCCTGTTGCGCCTAAAGCTCCGCTTGCGCCAGTGGCTCCTGTTGCGCCGCTTGCGCCGGTAGCTCCTGTTGCGCCTGAAACTCCGCTTGCGCCTGTAGGTCCTGTTGCGCCGGTGGCTCCTGTTGCGCCGATTGTGCCAGTGGCTCCTGTGTTACCGGATGATCCGGTATATCCAGTTGCACCTGTTGCGCCGGTAGGTCCTGTTGCTCCTGCGGGCCCTGCACTTCCAACACTTCCAATAAACCCAGTAGCTGTGCTAGCCGATCCTGTATATCCCACACTGCCAACAAATCCGGTAATACCAGTGGAACCCACTGATCCAATATATCCAGCAGATCCAGTATATCCGGTAGCGGTACTGGCCGATCCAGTATATCCAGGAGCGGTACTGGCCGATCCAGTATATCCCACGCTGCCAATAAATCCAACGCTTCCGAGATATCCCAAGGAACCGGCGTATCCAGAGGCAGTACTGGCCGATCCAGTATATCCCACGCTGCCAATAAATCCAGCAGATCCGGTATATCCGGTGGCTGTGCTGGCCGAACCGGTATATCCTTTTGATCCTGAATAGCCAGGAGTGGTACTTATTGGTCCTTGTGATCCAATATAACCAGCCGATCCTGCATATCCTACCGATCCGGTATATCCGGTAGCCGTGCTGGCTGATCCTACATAACCGGACGATCCTGCATATCCTACCGATCCAATAAATCCGCTAGCTGTGCTAGCCGATCCTGTGTATCCGGCACTGCCAATATATCCAGCAGACCCGGTATATCCGGTAGCGGTACTGGCCGATCCTGTGTATCCGGCACTGCCAATATATCCAGCAGACCCGGTATATCCGGTAGCGGTACTGGCCGATCCTGTGTATCCGGCACTGCCGATAAATCCAACCGATCCAACAAATCCATTAGTTCCGGTTGATCCAGCAGATCCAGTATATCCTGCACTTCCTGCATATCCAACCGATCCAATATACCCCGAGGCAGTGCTGGCCGAACCGGTATATCCCACGCTGCCAATAAATCCAACAGATCCAATATATCCTGCACTGCCAATAAATCCAACCGATCCAATAAATCCATTAGTTCCGATTGATCCAGCAGATCCAGTAAAACCCACTGATCCGTTAAATCCTGGCACACTACTGGCTGATCCGGTGTATCCTCCTGCACTTCCGGTATATCCAACGGATCCTGCATATCCGGACGCAGTACTGGCCGATCCTGTGTACCCGCCACCGCTGCCGATATATCCAACTGAACCAATATATCCAGCCACGGTGCTTGCTGATCCAGTATATCCTGCAGAACCAACAAATCCTGTTGAACCAAGATAACCAACTGATCCTGCATATCCAGACGCAGTACTAGCTGAACCTGTGTATCCTGCTGATCCTATAAATCCTAATGAGCCTGTATATCCAAACGATCCAACCGATCCAATAAATCCATTAGTTCCGATTGATCCAGCAGATCCAGTATAACCCACTGATCCGCTAAATCCTGGCACACTACTGGCTGATCCGGTGTATCCCCCTGCACTTCCGGTATATCCAACGGAGCCTGCATACCCAGACGCAGTACTGGCCGATCCTGTGTACCCTATTGAACCGGTAAATCCAATAGATCCGCTGTATCCTGTGGCGGTGCTGGCTGATCCGGTATAACCTATAGAACCAACGTAACCAATTGATCCTGCATATCCAGTAGTACCGGTAGTTCCTTGTGACCCAATGTATCCAATTGATCCTGTATATCCAATCGATCCTGTATATCCTGATGCAGTGCTGGCAGATCCGGTGTATCCGGCACTGCCTGTGAATCCAACGGAGCCGGTATAACCAATGCTGCCTGAATAGCCAACGGATCCTGCATATCCAATACTGCCTGTGAATCCAACGGAGCCGGTATAACCGATGCTGCCTGCATAGCCAACGGATCCTGCATATCCAATACTGCCTGTGAATCCAAAGGATCCATTGTAGCCAATATTACCAGTCGATCCAACAAACCCTGCTGATCCTATATATCCAATAGATCCCACAAATCCTGTGGTACCCGTGGAACCAACATAACCAACTGATCCAAAATATCCAACCGATCCGATATATCCCGTTGATCCGGTATATCCAGTGGATCCGGTATAGCCAATGCTACCACTATATCCAATACTACCCACAAATCCAGTAGTGCCCGTAGATCCCACTGATCCGATATATCCGTAGCTTCCGATATATCCGATTGATCCTGTATATCCTGATGCAGTGCTAGCAGATCCAGTGTACCCGTATGACCCCACAAAGCCAATGCTTCCCAAAAATCCAGTGGTTCCAACGGATCCGGTGTAGCCAACGGATCCGGTATAGCCAACGGATCCTACATATCCAATATTGCCTGCCGAACCAAGATATCCAACGGCTCCTATTGAACCTATGTATCCAGCTGAACCGGTATAGCCAATACTGCCAACATAACCGATTGATCCTGCAAATCCAGTGGTACCAGTGGAACCGCCAGACCCAGTATATCCTGTTGATCCAGTGTAACCACGACTTCCTGTGTATCCATTTGGCGGGCCTTGGCTACCCACATACCCACTTGCGGTGCTGGCCGATCCAGTATAACCAAATACTGCAACGTCGGTGCTAAAAAAAGGACCTGTAATATCTACCCACCAGGTGCCGTCATCGTCAGTAACATATTCGTACAATGCGCCGTTGGTGTTATTGTACCAATGATCTCCATTTTGGAATACAGTAGTAGGAGGATTTGACTTGTAATAGCCAGGCAATGATCCTTCGTAATAATTTGGAATTCTGTAGCTGGGTCTGCCACCTATGTTAATAAACGAACTTACTGTGTTTGTAAATGTCATGGATCCAGTAATTGATACCAAATTGGTTATCAAACTGATTGTGCCCGATGATGTGCTCACAATAAGTGTAATTGTGTTTAATGATGAAATATTTGGAGTTATGACGCCGGTATTAAAGGCCAAATTGCCTAGACTGTTTGTGAATATTGTTCCAGTAGCAGATGATACCAGTGTATAACCAGTACTGGTTGTGGGACTCAATCCTAAATTGGGCTGTGCATTGCTTAGGTCCAAAAATTGATTTCTTGTTGGACTTAATCGACTGGCAGGTGTGACCAATATACGGCCACTGGTTAAATTAGGCATTAGCGGTCTCCAATACGCTAAGTGTTATATTACAGGTTCCTGGACTATCTGCATAACATACCACACTATCCAATTGCTCGACGATCATTTTACCATTAACTGCGTTTGCGGCATCATTGGGTGGAACCAGAAATGCATCAAGCATTATGGTAGTTACTCCTGCCGGCTGAGCATTATGCCCGCTGGCGTCTGCAAATATAGGAAAGTTCCTTTGATGCGCAAACGTTACTGCATGAGCGTTCACTAGATCCAAATTGGCAATCTGTGTCATCAATACGATACTGGTTACTCCGATAGGAGCAGTATAAACCGTAGCAGTGGTGTTGGTTGTTAACACCGCGGTTATTGTTCTAAATGTGTTTAACGGTAACGATGCCATGTTGTTTTCCTTTTATCTTCCTTCAATCGCTAATATAAACGGTGTCAAATTAGCAAACAAGCTCTTAGTAAATGTTCTTCCACTCAATACACCGGTGGCCTGGCTAATTACCAATCCCGGTCCAATCCTAAAATCACCATTTTGATCTGTTGATGTAAAGAATATCTTACCATTATTTACTTGAACTACTTCCTGTCCCTGTATAGGATCTGCCACTCCTCTCTGGGGCAATGCACTGTATGTCACGCCAGCACCCACGTATTCAAATGTATAGCCCGAAGCACTCATATAACTTCTTTGATAGAAGTTAACAGTGGCACCGTCTGGAAACAGCAGTGGATTGGATACTGTTTCTTCAATTCGCACAATATGATGTGTTCCTGCTCGATACCAATAACTCAATCCGCTGTAAACGCTGTAGTAGTTGGTACCGTAAGTGAGATCATAGATCAACTGTTGTAAGATTAGAGCCACGTCGCGCCGACATTTATATTCTTTGAAGGGCAAGGTTGGGTATGTTTGTTTAATATAAACTATAACACTGTCAACATAGCTTTGTATATTGTTGGAAATTACGATAATAGCTGCTCCTGCTCCGGCCGGCGGAATAGTAGCCGGAACGGTGCTGGGCTTGACTATGTTGATTGTGTTGGTAACTGTTGATCCTGACACCTTTGTGGTGTAGGTCACTATATTTCCGCTGGCGTTAACAATTGGTAAAGTCGTAGACGATGTTAAACTGGTGATATAGTTTATGGATGTATTAATAAAATTGATAGGTCCTAAGATATTTGCATTGGTTAAAGTGTTAGCTATCAATGTATTGAGATATCGCAAACTGGCCACTTCCGGACCTATTTGATCTACTTGTACACTTGCTGTGCTAAGAATACTGGTCCCCAATGTGTGTCCAAAGCTGTCATTGATTGTGCTGGAATCCACGGTATAATATGCATTACCGCAGAAATAAACATTGAAATAGTTGTTGTTGGTAAACAAGTTTGAGTTGGTAGGATCTTGTCCGCCGTTGCCCAATCCTTGATTCAATGTTATTGATTGATAGCCAATGGCAACTATAGTGGTGCCTGGGAATGTGTAAGGCACAAAAATATTATTAGTAGATGTTGTTCCTGTATTTCCATATTGATCGCGTATGTATACAGTATTGCCAACTGCTGCACCGGTAGTGTCAATGCCTTTTATTGTGATGCTGCCCGTGGTCAAAACGCCCACACTGGGTGAACCGGTTAGGAATCCAGGATAGCCTGCAGAATTAATATAGGTGGTAACAGTGTTTAAATATCCATTAAAATAATTCACAGGAGGAACAATTTCCATTAACAGACCAATATGCGGTCTATAGCTAGTATCCGGCAAGTATACTTCAAGTGTGCCATTTTGTGGATAATAGCCTAGCGGGAAGTATTGTCCTATAGAGGTTGCAGTTGATTGTGAATAGCTGTATATGTAAGTGGGATAAGGCGGATTGTAAATGGTTCCGCTGAATTCTAATGGTCCATGCCCGTTTGATAGCAAGCAAATATCGCCAAAGTTGCTGTTGCTGTTTACAATACTTGCGATACCACCGTTGTCCACTTGCACGCCCACACTGCAGAAAATGGTGAATACAGATACCAGCTGAGCATAGCCGTTGTTGGTCACATGTATACCAACACCGCCTTGATTGATCTGCGTGAACGCATCATACACAAATGATTGTATTGGCGAAATATCACTAACTACAGATCCATCAACGAGACTGCCGCCCATGGCGCCTATAACATCAACTTTTCTGCTGTTCCATGTGCTGGAACTGCCTGTATACTGAAGGCTCAGTGCTTCGACTTGACTGTTAGTGGCTGGGAATACTGCAGGGTTTCCAAAATACAGTGTGCCATTTTGCGCATCGCCAATAGTGGGTGTTGATAATTTAATGGTATACACATTGTTTGAGTTGGTAAAGCTCAGTACCGTTGTACTATTTCTCACATCATCCGAGCTGATTCCTGTTGTGGCAAACAGACCGGATCCGGTAAATGCAGGAGGAGCAGCATTTGGTCCATTTTGTATCACATTGGTTATGATATGGAAATTTCTGTTGATAGCAGTGGCAGCATATTGACCGCCAATTAGATTGTAGTTGAAATATTGTGTAGCTGTTGATGTTATCGTGCTCAAATATCTTGTTACTGTTGAGTTATCAAACGTAGAGCTCACAATGGGTGTATTGCTGATAACATTTAGGCATATGGCGTTCAAGTAGTTTATAGAATCCACACATATTGGAGCTTCTATGGATCCAAGAACCGGTGTAACTCCCATAAATGCAGGTTCGATCACTTGCGGATACACTACTTGATAACTTGGAACTAGCGGTTGATTCTGAATAACAGATGCCATGATATATTTCAAATGATCATAGGCTGCTGCCACTTGAGGTATTTCATTTCCTGCCGCAGTAACCAGTGCCGATGATGTGTTACTGAATGTATAATAGTACACTCCAGTTTGAATGGTTTGACGATTGCCCCCATGCAGTAGATCAAAACTTAAGGCATCAATCATGTTGCCCACATCTCTAGTTAGAGTAGCAGTATTAATACCCAAAGTGTTATACTTGTTGGTAATAGTTGTAACCGTTTGTGTTTGTAGCACACTTCTGTTGGCCTGTATCAATTCGTATGCCATCACAGTATTGGTGTTGAGTGATGGAAGTCCATTGGGCACAATTAAGTTAGTTACATTGGCAGTTCCCGAAGTGAGAATATTGGTCAGCGTATTGACATTTGCAGTGATTGTGGCTGTGGATGATAGATAGTATGTTATTATTTGATTGATATAAATGCCCAGCGTCTGGACAGTGTCTACCGTGGCGGTCAATAGACTTTGAGTACCGGTGGTTAAACCGGCCTGATTCCAATATTGTAAACCAGCAAATGTGCTTTGAGTATTGCCGTTATAGAGCAAATCCATGGCCACGCTGTCCACAATGATTCCTGTATCTCTCACACACGTGACCTTGTCATAATAAAAAGGCTGTGCAAAATAATAATTGATGTACGCGATTAATTCATTTTGTATGAATGCTCGATTAGCTGTCAATAAATTATAGGCATTGATAGTGGACTGAGTTGTGGTTGATGCTAGAAGAATAGGCTTCTTGGCATAGGGAATATTGGGTCCAGTATTGATGATGCTGTTGATAATGTCAATGTCATTGGCGATAAATGCCACATCGGCGCTGGTTCCTGTATTGGTACTGGTAATAGGACTAACAGCATTTCCAGGCGAAGGAGTTACAGTTTGACCCAGGATCAACTGGCTGGACACTTGTTTGATCCTGTTGTAGGCCGCTGTGATCTGTGCCAGCTCGTATGTGATTACACTGCTGTTGGGATTGTAATTGTAGTAATAGACACCAGATTGTATGCTCTGTCTATTTCCACCATGTAACAAATCAAATGCCACGCTGGTCACTATATAACCAACATCTCTCGCGCATTTAACCTGATCATATTGAAATCCGGTAGCAAACTGATTGTTGATATAGGCAACTGTTTCAGCCTGTATAAATGTTCTATTGGCCGCTAGCAATTGCGCAGCATATACTGTGGTTGCTGTGGTGGTTGCTGTGATCGCGATAGAATTAGGAGCTAGAGCCGCCGATGTTCCTGAGTTGATAATATTGACAATTAAACTGATTTCTTTATTGACATTAAAAACATCAGCCGTTGTCCCAGTGTTGGCACTGAGCACTTGTGTGACCGTTGTTTGATACTGTGTGGGTATTCTTTGTCCTGTTATGATGAAATTTGCAAGACTGTTTATAAAATTATATGCCGCAGTGGTTTGTGGAATTTCATTTGGAATAGCAGTTGATGTATTTGTGGAAGTAAATGCGTAGTAATAGACACCAGTTTGAATGGCCTGTCTATTTCCTCCATACAACAAATCAAACGCCACACTGTCTACCATTGATCCCATTGTTTGATAAAATTTATTCACATTATAAGAATAGCCATACGGGCTGGTAGCTGTGATATAAGCTATCGCTTCTGTTTGCAGATAATTTCTATTGGCTTCTAATAACCAATAGGCAGTTTTCACATTGGTATTGGTACTGGCCGATATGCCATTGGGCACAATCAAATCTGTTACGCCGGCGGTGCCTGAATTTATTATGCCAACAATCAAATTGAAATCATTATAAATGGTTTGTGCTTCTGCGATCGTGGCGGTTGTGCTTGAAGTGATTTGTTGCACAGCAGTTTGATATCTTTTGCCCGTAACGGTATTGGTTACGATTTGGGTGGCCAAATTGTTTATGTAGTTGATGGTGTTGGTTGTGGTGGTTATTTCTTGCAGGAATGTGGGACTGGCATATCCATTTTGGCTCCAGTATTGCAATCCGGCAAAATTGCTTTGCGTATATCCATTGCCTGGGAAAAGCAAGTCCAACGATATAGAATCAACGATCAATCCTGTATCTCTATAACAAGTGGCCTGATTGTAAACAAATCCCGGATTGTTTTTATTCACATATGCTACCACTTCGGCAGCAATAAAATTTTGATTGGCCAATAAAATATTGTAGGAATTAATTAGACCAACATTGGTAGAAGACGAACCGTTTGGCACGATCTGATTGGTGATTCCTGTGACACCATTTGACAAAATATTGGTAATGGTGCTGAACAACAGTGCCACTGTTGTAGTGGCACTGGAAGCAAATGTGGATGTTGTACCAAACACCTGACTGGTAGCAGTCTGTAAAGATGTCACTGTGCTGTTGACAACTATTTTTTGTGCCAATTGACTGGCATATTTGATTGCGTTTGTAGTTGTTGTGATTTCTTGTGCGATAGCACCGGTATAGCCGTATTGACTCCAGTATTGTAGTCCAGCAAAAATGGCCTGACTGTTGTCTTGTTGCAATAAATCCAGCGCCAAACTGTCAACTATTAATCCAGTATCTCTATAGCAGGTGGAGGTGTTGTAATTGAATCCGTTGCCAAATGTGTTATCAATCCAGCCTGTGAGTTCGGCAGATATAAATGCGCGATTGGCTTCTAATAGATTGTAGGCATTAAACGCATTGGTATTGGTAGACAGTGCGTTGACCGCTATGGTACTGGGATACGAAGAAGATTTTGGGCCTTGTGTCACAATCTGCGTTATGAGATCAAGATTGGTGTCAATGGACTGCGCTTCTGCTGCCGTGGCCGGAGCTAGATTGGTTATTTGCGCAATCAATGTTTGATACAGTCCTGTGTTTTGCATGTTGTTAACTATGTTTACACATAGCTGCTGCATATAAGTCAAAGCCGATGTTGGTAGAAGTTGTAAACTATTATAGTTAAGATAGTATTGTATCGCTGCCTGAATGGTGTTGGCATTGCCGCCGGCGGCGGTATCTGCTGCTATAGCTGTAAGCACCGTTCCGATATATTGATAACTTAGAGCTTGCTGTACAGGAGTCAGTGTATATGTGGCTGTGAATAAACTTCTTATATAGGCACTGACTTCTGTTTGAACAAACTGTATATTTTCATTTAGAATAACTTGGGCATTGGTATAGCCCGGTCCAAGATTGGGCCCAACCACAGTGGCAGGAACAGCACTTGGACCTGTTGTATAGATATTTTTAAACAATGAGAAATTGTTTATCACAGCAGTTTGTGCTACGCCGCTGTCATCCTTGCTGCTTGTAAAATAACTTAGCGCCGCTTCAATGGTTTTGGTATTGCCGCCAACAATAATGTCTTGGCTGATGGCATCGATCAAAAATCCCGAATCTCGATAAGACTTTGCGAGATTGGTCACGAATGTGGGATAGGTGGCTGCAACATAATTGGCCACTTGTGTTTGCAAGAAATTTCTATTGTTATGCAATAGTAATTCTGCGCTAACCAATGGAGCTTCCGGTCCGCAACTGTTGAATGTTTGGGGCGCAACGCTGGTACCACTGTTAATTATGCTGATAATGATGTTGTAACCTGTAACAATTTCTTGACCAGCCAACGAACCATTGATTAATGCTGTATTAATGGTTTGTGACGTTGCTGTGCTAAACAAATTTGAGTTTAGAATCTGTTGATTTTGTATGATGGCTTGGCTGAGAGTATTGATGTAGTTAAGTGCTGCAATTGTTTGCAACTGTTGGCCTTGTATGAGACAAATATTGCCATTATAATAGGCCAATCCAGCTTCAACCGCTTTTTCATTGCCACCAAATGCAGCATCATAGGCCACATTTTGAACATTAAATCCCACATCTCTGGAAAATAGGGCCGGGGTATACACAAAATTTCTAAAACTGGTTGAGGTGTTAAGTTGCGGAATAGTAATTGTGGCACTGGTAGCAATTTGATAATTTACCCAAGCCACTGTTTGATCCTGTATGAATGAAAGATTTGACAACAACAAGGTTCGAGCATTTAAGAACCCGGCGTCTTGAGGTCCACTTATCACATTCAATCCATTTACTATGGTTCCTGTAGAAACAGTTACCACTATGGTAGTTGTATTTGATGCAAAGGTAGAGGTTCCTACAGCTTGTGGAACTTGTACTGTTTGATTGGGCACAAACATAGTTCCATCAACCAGCCATGGACCGCTTTGATTGGTGCAATTTTGTATGTATGGAGAATGGTAAACGTTTATCTTGGCACCATTCACTTGCGGAGGAAATGCTGTGGCGTATGCGCCTCTGTTTACTCCATTGGGATACACGCCAGGCAACAACCCGCTTCTTCCGTTGAGGAATTGCATCTGCGCAAGATAGCATCCGCTTTGAACGTGGAATAGATCTTGTGTTTTATTGATGGGCTCGATGCTGGTTGTTCTTAAATCGTCTCCTACGATTGCGGTGTTGGGCTGCAAAAGTATGGGATTGTTTTCTAGGTAATGTCCGCTATAAACCTTGATCATTGTGCCAGGAAGATAATAGGGACTGTTTACTGCACCGCTGATGGTGCGACAGGCTCTGCTGGGATCAGCTGCTCTACCATCGTTGGTGTCATTGCCGTCAACTGTGACATGCAGCACATTGGTGATTACCGGAGCAGTGCCTATAGGATTTTTTCCTTGCACTCTTAATTCGGCGTTGATCTCAAGTAAATTACTGCCCGGATTTATCGTGATAGTTCCGGTGCTGCTGATTTGATTGGTAATTATATTTGATATATAGCCATCTAACCAGGATTTAGAAGCACTGCCAAGATTGTATTGTTGATCAACGGCAGGAATGATATCGGAGGTTATTTCTGAACCAAAAGTCACTGTGTCGGTGGCTGTGTTATTTCCTAAAATAATATTGCCATCGGCGGTGATATTTCCTGTAGCATGCAGATTGCCAGTTACCAGGGTATTGCCAACGAGATTTATCATGCCGTTGGCACTTGGTTGCAGCGTTATTGGACCCACAGAAGTTGCAATAGTTCCGGAGTTTATTATCAATTGGCCTAATTGTGATTGACCAGTTCCGGGGCCTGTATAAACAACTTTTAGATTGTTGGCGTTAATGGTGCCATTAACATCCAATTCATAGGCAGGATTAGTTTTCTTGATACCAATGAGTCCACTGGAAACATTCAAGTATAATAAATTTGTTTCAAATGCTAAGTCTACGCCGTCGCGTAGTAAATTTGGCGCTAGCAACGGACCTGAGATGCGACCAATGGCCATTAGGACTCCTCATACCACCGAGTTTCACGGGGAACCACATTACATTGCGGGTTTACCACAGTATGTTCCTGCTGGTAAAAGCCCCAACATCGATTGTATTTATTAAGGAATTCTTAAATGTTTCGGTTAGGACTCAAATCGATTGCCTAACGGTCCTGCTGGAAAATATCCATCAAACCCCAACAAAGAGAATACAGGTTTGGCAGGTACCGTTCCTGTAAACTGGATATAGGTGCCCGTATTTGGGTAGGATACTGTTATTACCGTGCTGGCCGGAATGGACGTTAGAGTTGGATTGCTGATTCCAAGTGCATATCCATTAAATTGATTGGTAAATGTAAACGAAACACTGGTAACAGTTGTGCCCGGCTGTATTCCAACTCCGCTAACGGGTCTCCAATATCCTGATTCTCCGGCGTCTATATTTGTTATCGTGTTAAGATAGATTGTGGTTACATTACTGGACGTGGAAACTGATAAAGATGCAGTAGAGGCAGATGGATTGGTTATTAGCGAGTAATTTGTGTTAGGCACTTGATAGACATTGTCAACAAAAACTAATACATTTTGTGGTTTACTGGTGCTGATATTGTAAGCCAATGGTCCAAACACAGTGTCATTATAATTGCCATATCCTAAATTTTGAGCAGTGATGGTGGCTTGTCTCACAGTCCTAATAATTTCCCATGGAGTAACACTTGCTCCTGAATTATAAATTGCGGGATTATAAACTTCAAACTCGTTTAATGTTGTGTTATATCGCACAGTGCCTGTGGTCAAAACTGCAGGAAGGGTCACACGTTGCGCAGTGTTTCCGGAAGGTAATTGCAAAGTGGCAGCACTGTTTGTGACAATCCTACCATCAGGATAGACTGAAAATTTATCGTCTACCGGATCTTTACTATATAATGATAATTTTTTAAGGTATCTCATGATGTCTGTACATAGCTAACCAGAGCAGTAACAACGCCAGAAACAAGAGAGGTAGCCCAAATCTGATCACCATTTTCTAAAATTATTTTTTCAGCATCAAAAACAAAAGTCTCAGTTGCCGGAAGTGGTAACGCATTGATAATTATTGTGCCGGTTCCAGGTGGAAGGCCTGCCGGTACAGCATAAACATTAACGCTAGTGCTGGTATTGGCCGAATTATTACAAAAAAACATCGTGGTTATCGCGTTTTGTGACCCGGATAGAAATACCGAGGTCAGTGTTGAATTTATTATAGTGGCTGTAATGGACATTGTTTATACCTTAAAATATTATACCATAGATAATGGCTTTTCTACGGCTGACTAATTCGTCTGATCTATTTGTATTTACAAAAAATAATCCCGTGCCCCCACCTGATGCGGGTTCTTTGTAATAAATCGCGGTTTGATTAGCCACTGCTGGAATAATTGTGGCAGTTGATTGCCTTTGTAATATTAAAGGAGAACTCACTAACACTGAACTGTTTGTTGGAGGTTGCAAAATGAGATTTGTAACTGTATTGCTAAAGGTACTAAGAGATATAACATTGTTGTTAACAGCTATACCTTGTATAATTGCGCTGTTACCCGACAATTGAAATACTATATTGGTAGCAGAGCCTAATGCAGCAGTAATTGAACTGATAGGTCCATAAAATTGATCATTAGAAGGAACCGATGGATCATTTATCTGGATAAAAGAGTTACCAACCTGCAGTTTTTTAGCAAAAGTTGTACCTGTATACAGCCTATTATCAACATATGCTTTGTTAGGAATATGATCAGGATCAATCACCTGTCTTTCATAATGGCTTGTGCCCTTTACGCTCAAAATTCCAAATTGATTTTCAGCTCCAAGAAAATTTATTTCTTGTAGAGTACTGTTTGATCTAATAGCGCTTACCGCTATTGCCGACCCTGTACTAGCCGCGGAAAATTGCCATACACCTCTGAAACTAGTTCCTGAGCTGTTTGTCCAGCCGTTGTTACCATTGTATCCGTCATTGTAATACATTGTTGCAGCATTTGTAAGATCGCTATTGCTTCCACGATCAATGGCAATACCACTAGTTCCTAAAGTGACATAGGGATTTATCTCGCCGGCATTCAATACTATGATGTTGTCATTAATTAAAGAATTAACACTTTCAATTTGACTTGTTTGACCAATCACATCCAAATTGCCCAAAATACGCACAGTTCCAGTCGTAGGACCGGTAACATCAAAAATGATATTTCCGTTATTGTTAGCGGCTATGCGGTAGTCGCCTGATACTCTTAAAACGTCAGTGGGCATTTAGATTTCCTTTAATGTATTTATTTTATTACCATACTCTTATGACGAAGTAGTTAATTCGAGGAGCTACATTGTGCGGCCACGAAGGATGACTTTGAAATCTTAAAGTTGCCCCAAAACTAGGGTCTGATATTATGGTCGGAGTGAGTGTGGTTCCCCAAAAAACTCCTTCCCCGCCGTAATTTTTTATGATACTGAGATCGTCGCTGGCTAGATTTTCTCCAAGCGGCTGTCCGAGATACTGTAATTGTATCACATCATCTGTGATCCTAGCGCCTCGATCAATGCCCAGCATGGCTTCTAGTCCTGATATAGTGGGCGGTAACGATGCTATGGCAAAGTTTGTTAGAGATAGATAGTAGGTTTTTTGTTTGACATCATTAACATATGTATTGGCAATATGGGCCAACGGTTTAACAGTAGAAACAAACGTATTGGTCTGATTCCGTAAATTGTAAAAATTACTGCCGTCATCTACCCATGCGATATGTTGTGCAACTTCGCAATATTGACTTACAGCGTTAGGATATAACCAATTGGTAGGCATACGACTATTTAACTAAAATAGAAAAAGGCTCCAAAGAGCCTTTTTCTCATTTTCCAAACAGAGATCTAATTAATAGGTTGTGATACCTACAATAGTTCCTGTTGCAGTTCCGGTAGTCCAGGCAGTTAAAACACCATTTCCTACCAAGAATCCAGACCCAGTTGAAGTGCTTTGATACACCAATGCTTTTCTAGAAGTTAATTTTTTGATCCAATAAGTGCTACCATTGAAATCTACAGCGGATAAATTCATCTGTCCTGCAGTCAAAAATGAAGTACCAGTTGCTGCTAGTACGCAACGACCAAATCCATCAGACGTTTGCACAAAATATGCGCGACTGGATATTTGTTGCAAAATATCTGCAGTCGATGCTGTTGTTCCGCCAGTAATGAACGCACTAGGCTTAAATGTTCCTGAAGGTCCGGCTGGAGGAGCAGTCATGTTAATCAAGAAAGTGGCTCCTGTTCCTGTTCCCACGTTTGCTAAACTGATACTGGGTGGAGATTCGTACCCAGAACCTGCTGTAACTACTGTAATTGTGGAAATTGTTCCAATAGCACTCACGGTTGCTGTGGCCACTGCCTGTACTCCTATAGGAGCAGGCACCTGCGGAGCTGATAATACAACTGTGACTCCAGTTGTTGTGGAATAGTTTGTACCAGAGGTTTTTACCGTGATACTGCTTACCCCTGCTACGATAGACGATGGTGGCGAATCTGTGCCTGTGCTGCTAAAAAAAAACTTTTTCTTGATCGGACGTCCCATTTTTTTCTCCTTGTTTATGGCAGTTTTATTGCCTACGCAGTGGGTGCATAAATCCCCAAAGATATTCCAGGGACAGTGTTATTTATATAAAATTCTTTATCTTCCATGTCCTTTAATCTTGCAACCCTTTTGAAAACTGGCATTGGAAGTGGGCGGGCATTGATTGGGATTGCGAATATTCTTGCGTGTGGCCCAGGCATATCCTGCTTGATGTCCTGAGCAGTCTTTGGTGCATTTGGAACCTTTAAAGTCTAATTCTGTTATGATTTCATGTATACGCATCGGGTATTTATTTTATTCTCTCAACAAAAAGCCCGCACTGGGCGGGCTTTCTGTGTAATCAACAAATAAGTAAAACTTACTTGTAGCTTACTGTAGCGCTGTTGATCGCCACTTTGGACAAGTAATCAGCTGCATTGCCTAGTGACGATGCAGTATTTGACAACTCAACATAACCGTAACGGGTTAGGAAGCCAACTACTGGTTCAAAGGTGCTTGGATCTAGTACAACACCGGAGCTCATTAGAGGAATATATGGGCAATAGAAAGCAGGTGCGTCTGCTTCGCTTGAACCCTTATAACCAATTAGAACCTGGTTGTTGTTGTCTGTATCAACCTTGTAGGCATCAACATAAACTTTCATCGCGCCATTTAATGTACCAACAAACTTGGTGTTTGTTGGAGCTTCAAATGTGCCTTCGGTTGTTCTTGCGAACGCAGAAGTTGTTGCGCTCTGGAGGATTGTTAGAGCCTGGTTTGAAACCACAGCCCAGTTGCCTGCGCCACGACGTGTACGCTGTGCAATTAGGTTGCTGACACGGTTGATCTGGATAGCTAGTGCAGCATGTTCGTCACCGACGAATGTGGCTGTACCAGAAACTAGAGCCTGGTCATATGTTTCATCAACTGAGGCCAAACCACGTAGCGAAGCTAGGATTTCCTGGTCGATTTCAACCGTGATTTCCTGGGCTAGTGCTGCCATGATTTCTGCTTCGATGTCAATTCCCTGCTGAGCCTGTGCATCCTGTGCAGCCTCAAAAGTCCAACGAGCTGATAGCTTGCGTGACTTGGCTTCTACTGGAGCCTTGAGGATCTGGATGCTCATTCTCTTACCTGGCTGACCTTCTAACTGGCTGGTTGAAGCGGCTTTTGGAATCGCGTCAACGTTGTTACCAGAGTAGGCAGCAGCAATCTTGAACGGGCTTAGTGCTTCTTCACCGGCTACTACTGCACCGTCGCCGCTGCTGTCAGCATAACGAACACGTAGAGTATGGATTTGACCAACAGGGCCAGTCATTGGCTGTACGCCGATGATTTCGTTGGCAATAACTGTGGGCATCACACGTCTGATAACTGGTAGAATTACACGGTTAAGTGTTGCTACGTTACCACTGCTGGTTGCACCTGCTGTTGCAGCTTCTGCCAAGTAACGACGAGTGTTTTCTAAGCAAACCTGCATAGAAGAACGACGATTACCTGATAGGCCTTCAAGCAGAGCTTCCTTTGTCTCGGACCATCTTTCATTTAATAACTGTGACATTTATGTCTCCTTGAATATAAGTTATTTTAGACCCGCTAACTTGCGGATATCTAAGATATTATCTAAGCCTACCTGTGGCTGTGCTTTAACTTCACGATTGCCGGTCACGGCAGTCGATTCGGTTAAAGTAGCTTTCGCTGCTTTCTTTCGCTCGCCTTCCATTACTGCGGGTAGGTATTTGTCAAATGCGGAAGCCAATTTGGAAGTTTCTACACTTTCTAACAAGCTGCGCATCATTTCTCTTTTGTCAGCACCTAACGGAGCTAACATTTCGCCCATAAGCGCTTTGCGTTCTGCTAGATCGTTGGCTACGCGGATTTCGCGGTCCTTGGATTCAACAATACGCTGCTTCTTCTCTAGGGCTTTCTTTGTTTCAGTAATTTCCATATCTTTCTTAGCAAGGACCTTTAACAATTTACTTGTTTCAGATTTCTCATTGAGATAAGATGAGGAATATTCCTGAGCAAATGCTTCAAATAAGCGACGACCAAAATCGTTGGTACGTGCACTGTCAATATCTTCTTTCAATTGCTTGATTTCAGAAGTCAACTGTTTTGCCACTGTAGATTCAACCACTCTAGCTCCGCGCTTAATAAACTTTGTTTTTATATCTTCAAATTTTGCCTTGGCTTCTCTGACCAGCTTGACTCTAGCTTCTGCTAGCTCCTGCTTGTCTTGAGCAAATTCTGTGATTTCTTTTGCCAATGCATGAACAACAAACTGTTCCAATTTGGCAAAATTTTCAGAAACTTTCTTGCGATCGTTCTGGAATTCTACCAATTCCTTACCCAGCTGATCCGTGATAAATGATTCTAAAATCTTAGCATCACCCTTCATTTTCTTCTGATATTCCACACGAGCCTCGGCTAGTGTTTTTTTATCTTCAGCGAATTCAGCCATTTCTGCGGCCAATCTCTCGCTCAACATGCGATCAATTGCTTCAACCATAACACCTTTATCATGCGTGTATTTTTGAGCAAATTCTTCGCGTAGTTCAGCGGTGATTTGATCGCGATTCTCTTGAATCCTAGCGGCAAATGCAGCTTCAACTACTGACTTCGTTTCTTCTGTCATCACGCCAGACTCTACCAAATGTTTGAATGCGTCCAACATCACTGTCTCCTATACGGTTATTTCAAACCGCTAATTAATTTCAGCATCGCCTCTCGGAGATACTGCTGTTTTTTTGGATCTTCTTTGACTTCTTGCGCCGTCCTAATCGCTTTATAACCGCCTCGACTGTTCATCAAGTGTTCATAAACCGGAGTAGGATAAGCTCCTGGCGCCGAAGGTTGGGCAACAATATCAACTGTTATGATTTCAAAATCGGCCACTTCGCCAGAGCGATCGTCAACGTTGCCGCTGCCTCTGCTGCTGACTCCAAGTTTCACTCCGCTTTCAAGCATCGTACGAATCAAGTTGCCCATCGGAGTGGGAAGAATTTTCATCTTCCCATATCCATTAGGACCGTCCATCCACATGTCTGTAATCATGTGGCTAACACGGTCCAAATTTACTTTTAGGTCATCAGGATGATCAACTTCGCCTAGCACTGAATATCCATTTTGTATCTGATCATTTAGAGTTTTGACAGCATTGGTAATTTCGTTAACCGGATAAACCCGCTGATTAGCGTTACGAATACCACCTTGGATAGCTATACCTTTAAGATAAAGATTTTTGCTACCTCTCTCTTCAGACTCGTATATTTCCACACGAGCTTGATCAAAACTGAGATTTTCTCTTAGATAGGCTAGTTGTTTCATCTCAATTCCTTAGCGCTTGGGCAGAACGTCTTTGTCATTGACGCTCATTTCCTTGTTAGTACGCTTGGCATTGTGTACATAGCCTTTGGTTTCTTTGCCATCAACGTTTTGATCAACTTTATCGGTAAATTTCTTACCGCTGTCCTTGACTAAACCGGCAGCTTTTCCACGTGGAGTAGTACCGTCCTGATCTAGATCTGCGCCGTTGTCGGTAGCAATGTTTCTTGGGCTAGCCTTTCCGCCATCTGGACGACCTTTAAAATCAGTGTTGATAGCGCTCTTCTTAAAAACGCCGCCTTCTTCATTTGGACTTCCTGAAGAATAATTGCTTTGTTTTCCGCGGACTAGTTCGCGATATTCGCGCACAAAAGACTCGTCAAAATCTTCCTCTTCTTCATCGTCCTCTTCTTCACTATCTTCTTCCTCTTCTTCATCGTCCTCTTCTTCTTCGCCGTGCATGTCGTTTAGAATCTTGCTCATTTCAGATTCTAGATTCTTGACCATATCTTTAAGATCTAGCACGTCATTGTGTAGTTCATCGTGTGCATCGCTGTCCATTTCATGTTCGTCGTCCATTTCATGTTCGTCGTCCATTTCTTCGCCGGCATCGTGCATGGCATCATGATCTTCTACAGAATCGAGAAATTCATCGGATTCGTCGCCGCCCAGTTCATGCTCTGAATCATTACCGATTTCAAACATGCTTTCTTCTTCATCCATCATGGACTCATCTTCCATTTCTTCGGGTAAGCGTCCTGTTGGTCCGCCCATGTCGTAGTGTTTTTTCAAGTGCTCGGGATATGGCTCGCCGCTGGCAGTGGTTCCGGTACGCATGGCTTTGTATTCGTCACCGTATTTGGCTATTGCATCTGCACGTCTATTGGCCAATTTATCCTTGGATGGATTGGATCGACCGCCTTTCTCGGCGTCATCGTCATAGTGGTACATCTCATCCATTTCTTCCTCGTCATCTTCTTCACGAGCTTCATCCATTTCTTCGTCATCCATTTCTTCTTCGGCAATTAAATTTTCGTAGATCGATCTAGATTTTTCAACGATAATTTCATGAAACAGTTCATTGGCTTTGTCTGTTTCCTCGTTAACTAGATAATCTAATAGTTTTTCAAACTTTTTAGACATTGCGGGTTCTCCTTTTTTAAATTTAACACTGGCAAGGCTGTCAGCTAATATTTACAACCATTGTAGAATACTTATACAAAATGGGTGAAAAACACGCCGTTTTAATCTGTGAGCAGGAAACAGTGGTTTTTAGATACCAGGAGCAGGTTCTTTAGGTAGTGAATACATTTTTTTAACCAATTGTGATTCTTCTTTTTGCTCTCTTTCGCGAGCATCGCCGGCCTTGCGTAGTTCATTCAACATGCCCAGTGTGAGTCGGCTTTTTCGTAGATCCGTGGACTTGATCACACTGCTGTCGTGTTTGGGTTCGTAACGACCTTTGTCCCGCATTTCGTTTTCTTCGGGATTGAAATAAATGAATTCTCTAAGTAGCATACACTTATTTATAAGTTTTTATGCCTTTGGAATGGGAGCGGCAGCTCCTCCGCCGGTAGGGGTTGGACTGGCAACTCCGGGCTGGCCCGGAGGTTCTTGACCTGTTTGCAGTGTTTCCGATCCTAGATCACTTTGTCCCAAATTGCCTAGATCGCTGCTCAATCCTGCAGAAGTTACACCTACCGAACGCATCTCGGCCTGTGCATTTACATTGGCTGCAGACTCAATATTTTCTTCTCTCCACAGTTCTTCATTTTCAGCGATTTCTTCTGCTGTCAATCCCAAGAATCGTTTCAGGGTGAATCGTTTGCTGAGATAAGGCACTTCGGAAATGGCCTGATATGTGGATACCCTGGCTGTGTCCATTTCGGCTTGCCTGTGTGCGGCAAAATTTTGAGGAGGATTAAATCTTAAATCAAACAGATTTGGATCAATGTTCATGCCTTTGTTATAAAGGTATAACTTGAACTCTTCGTCAAATTTTTCATTGATCAAACTTTGCAGGCGTTCGCAATAGTTATTAAAACGCAGTTCTTGTATGTATGCTGTTCCAACTTTTCCATCAGTGAACGCTGCCTGGCTGTCATCTACCCCGGTAGGCAAATAGCTGCTGGGGATACGCAATGCACGCATTAATTTTTGTGTAAAGAACAGCAAGTCACTGATTTCACCTAGATTGGTGCCGCCGGGCAATATCTCAACCTTAGATCCTCTGCCCTCGGCAGTTTGCGGAAAGAAATAGTCTTCATTTATGGAGTTTTTGACAAAAATTCCGCTTTCTATTGCAAATGTGTGGAAGTTGTGCCATTTTTCAGTACCGTCAATGGTTATTGTTCCGGTATCTCTATTTGAAACCGTTTCAATTTTTACAACTCTATGATTGAAATGGTGGATTTCTCGTACAAACGACTTCCAATTTTTATAACCAAATTTTTCAATCAATCTATCTAATTTACTATATCCAAACTTATCAAAGTCAATCTTGCATTGTGCGTTTTTATATTCTAATGTGTTGGAATTTTCCTTGCGCACCATATCTAATAGCGTTTGATCTTTATCGCATAAAGAAATTATTTCATTTTTATTCGCACATCCCAATTTAACTTTGTCTGCAATACGTTGCAACATATCAAATGTTAAGTTAAGTGATTGATTTTTGATCTTGATTCTGTTTTCTAAATTTTTATTCAGCTTATCTAGAAACTCCGGATGATTAGCAATATATTTTTTCCTAGATTCTGATGCATTCTTTTTATACGATGCTATTGTAGCGAGATCAGTCTGTCTCATTATCACTGATTTTTTCTGTGCGGCTCTGATATTCCACAAAGCATCTAACCGTTCTTGCTCAGTTAAATTAGCCCACCGCTGTTTAAGTGTCGTAGAAATTTTATCAGTCATTTCAAGTCTATATTCCTCGCTCATGGTTTCCCAAAATTCTTTTTTCTGAGAAGCATGATACAGAATATGATCCTCTTTGTTCATGTAGGTTAAATTTCTTGGATCGTTATTATATCTATTAGAATCTTTATGATGTATTACAGCTTTTGCTTTGTCTGCATTTTCTGGCAGATACGTGAATTCTTGATGTTTGTTAACACTTCTAAAGAATTCTCCAACGATCCTATGTGTCCATTTCCACGATTTAGATGCATGATCCCAAACCTGTTGATAGGTATTTTTACTATTGGGCATTGCGGTCTGTTGGGTGTTGAACGCAATTAAACTGTCATCAATAGTTAAATCTTTTGCTTGAACAAAACCTTTTCCAAATACCGGAATTTTATGATCTGGAGTACATATTAGTTCTTTACCGTTATCAAAGGTCAATTTAATAACAGCCGTGTCTTTTCTTGTAACTCCTGCCCAATTAATCACGCCTGGAACAATTTCTCCAGTTTCTGGATTGCAACTGTATGCCCAATTTTCTTTTCCTGATTCAAATTCAGATATAAGTTCAGATAAGGTCAATGTTCTTCCATCTAACAAAGGAATTTTGGTATTCAAATCCAAACATAAAGGGTTATAACTGGCATCAATCACGCTTTGTCCGCCGCCGGTAACACTAGGAATACGACGTTGATTGATTTCATTTTTAACACGTTCCACAAAGCTCATGGCCAAGTGACTTGGCATGTTGCCTACGTCAATATAAAATACGCGGCGTTCCGGTGCACGCTGCACTCGATAGATAATGATGGCATCTTCTAATAATTCTTTTTGTTTGTAGACTTTGAAAATGGTTTCCATCAAGCTGTTGCCAAACGGAAAGTTATTATCCAGTCCTTCACTAAGGCTCAGATGCACCACATGTTTGGCATCAATGGCCCATTGATTCTGATTGATGGTAAATCTGCTGCCCATGCTTTGAGGATATGCGCCGACCATGCCTCTCTGTTGGGCTCCGCCGGTCACATAGGCTGTGCCTCCAGGAGTGCTGTTTTGATTGGTAGGAGTGATTTGTGTTACTGTTAAATTTTGAAAATTGATATTGACATCACGTATCACATACTGTTCAGGTTTCTTGCCTTCACTTTCATTAACAATCACTTTATCAATCTTGCTGGGATCTATGTAAAACCAAGCGTGTGTTTCGGGATCTCGAATAAAAAAGCAGTCACCGTACTTGAATGTGTTACGGATGATTTTAAAAATCCTATTGCTGAACTTGTTGAGTTTGGTCCACTGCTGCAGATACTTTTTGATAATTTTAATTTCAGTGGGTGTGGCTTGATCTTTGAAAAAGGCATAGAACGGAGTGCCATTTTCGTCGTTGAGCTGTGTGCAAAATTCTGCCAATATGTCAAATGCAGCATTGACTTCTGGATCCATGTCCATGGTATCATACTGACTGTATCTTTCCAAACGATTAGGATGACCACTGTAAACATCTGGCAAATATGATGAATAATTGGTTCTCGCAGGACTAGTGCGTCCAGACTGACTCAATGGACTCATTGATCCTGAATTTACTGGGGTAAAATATCTTTTCCACGTCATAATTTATTAACTCGGGAATACATTTCTGTTCAAAGCCTTGGTTGCGCTGACATTTTGCTTGGCATGATCATTGGATTCTTTTATAACCCGTAACATCTCCATCATTGTGTTATTTAACTTTTTTACTTCGGTTCCAAGATTTATTTCTTCTTTGGCCGCAACTGGTGAACTATTGCTAGCAGTGGCAACAGTATCAGACTTTTCATTAGGGCCAAATGCCTTGGTGACCAACGACACAAACCCTGAAACAATTGTTTGTCCCACGCCCGGCGAAGCTTCTTTGATCTTTTGCATACCAGCTGCTACCTGCGCTAGTTTTGCTGGATCTACTTGATTGAGTTTCTGTAAACCCTCAGCCACAGTTCCATATCCTTTGCCCAACGCTATCAATCCCAAACTTAACGGAATGGCAGACAGCCCAAAAGCGCTCATTCCCGGAGCTGCCAGCAGCATACGACCATACGGAGCGTTGCTTATAAAATCCGCTAGATTCATGCCCAGAGCTCCTAATCCGTTTCCGCCGCCGCTTTTTTGTATAGATTGCAGCCCTGTACCCATGGCAACAAGTGCAAGGCCCAGCATCCCAAATGCCACGGACGTAAAAATTATTGCCGGAGCAACCGGAGCTGCGAGAGCAGCAGCAGCAGCAAGACCTGTCATGACTCCAATTCCTATAAAGGCCGAACCCCAATTAACTCCGCTAAATTCTTTAAAAGCATTGGCCGCTACATATACCGCTGCCCCTAATCCTACGAGAGACGCTACTCCTAGCAATGCTCTAGGATCTCCTAGTTTTTTGAGACCTTCGGCCAATCCTCCCACGGCCTCTCCTGCACCTTTGCCAATTCCTCCAAGAACTGACCCAACTCCGCCAACTCCTTTTCCAACAATGGCTCCGCTGCCACCTACGGCTTCGCCTGCACCTCCTAAAACAGATGCACCAACTGATGCTATACCTGATACAGCACTTTTAAAAGCCATTCTGGCAATAACCGCTGAGATCGCTATTCCAAGCACTGTTATAAGTTTTCCAAATCCGCCAAACAGTCCATTAAGACTTGATACTAGAGATGATAAAAATGTCAATGTTTTTCCAAAGACACCAAGTATGCCTGTCACGATTGATATAGGAAGAGAAAAACTATCAATCAAAGATGCTCCCAGTTCACGAAATCCTTTGTTAAGTTCGGCCATTTCAGATGCTTGGCTTGTTGCCCTAGCAGCTCTTTCGTCGGCTATTTTTTTATCTCTAGCAGCAAATGCCTCTTCGTTGTTTAGCCCAGCTTGTGTTTGTTTAGCCACAGTGAGTTGAGCCTGATCTATACCTTTTACAAATCCAAGCACAGCAGGTGAAACTTGGTTTAGGCCTTGTTGTGCCGCAAGTGAAATGTTGTTTTGCGCTTTTATGTACTCTTTTGATCCCACTGCATATTTTGTCAGATTGGCATATGCCGAGGTCATTCCGGGAGCCAATGCTGAGAGCATTTGTCCTTCCTTGGTGATTACAGCACGACCTTGCGCCTGCGCCAAAGCCATATCTCTACCTGCGGTGCCGTACTGTTGTGTCATGTATTGCACATTTGCTAAAAATTTCTCTCGGATTTCCGGTGCCATTCTAGCAGCAGTTGTTTGTATTTCTGCATCCAATTGTTGTTTTTTCATTAATTCATTTTGTTCTTCACGGGATTTTCCTGTTACTTCTGCCAATCGATCCAGCTCTTCCAAGTACTGTACTGCTCCTTCTCTCAATGCTTTATTGGTTTCAAGTTCCTTGGCGTTGCTGACTCCCGAAGCGGCCAAATACGTCAGCATGCCTTGATTGGCTTCTTGCGCGGTGTATCCCAAAGCCATTAAATCGTTACCAGCTTGACTGTTTAGTATTTGCGACGAAAATTTTGAAAATGCTATTACACCGCCATTGACGCTGCCTGTTATCTGTAAAAAAGCGGCACTGTTTGATTTTATCAAACTGCTAAATTGATCTATAGTTAGATAACTTTTTGCTGCTGCTGTTCTTAGATCGGTTAGGCTTCCAGCAAATGAAGCGCCTGCATTGCTTATCTGCTGATAAACTTCAAAGTTTTTTTCCTGCATGGCTGCTGCTTTGGCCAATCCCTGGAAAACCAATCCCACCACTGTGGAATCATTTGCAAATGTTTTAAAAATACCGCTAGCAGACGAAGTGCCTTCAACTAAAGAATTTAAACTGGAATGAAATAACGTTTGTTTTTGTCGCAGATCTTCAGCGTTTTTTGATAATTTTTTGAATTCTTCAGATTGCTTGTTTGTTTTTGCTGATAGATCTTTTAGAGATTCTGCTGTTTCGCTAACATTTAGACCAGCGGCCTGCGCTAATTTTTTTAGGTCTTCTTTATTTTTTAGTCCAGCAGCTACTGTTGCCTGTAATAGTTTGTTTAAGGTGGCTTCTGTGGCGGCATTTTCTAAATTTACTTGTTGATCGCCTATTTGTCCGGTCACATTGCTCATTCGTAAAACCCCAATTAACTGTGTAGATAAATAATATCACGCTTGATCAAAGTTATTTATCGGAGTATAAAATATGCAAAATCCGCCCAAGATACAAACCAAAATAAATCCCTTGGCTGGTCTTATGAGACAGCCTAAAATTTATGTGACCCTTCCTAGCAATGGAAAATATTGGCCAGAAGGCAGTTTGAACATCAGCAGCAGTGGCGAATATCCGGTATTCTCAATGACTGCCAAAGATGAACTGACGCTAAAAACGCCTGATGCTTTGTTAAATGGACAGGCTGTAGTGGAAGTATTAGAAAGTTGTATTCCAAACATCATAGACGGATGGCAGGTGCCGCAGATTGATCTTGACGCATTGTTGATAGCCATCCGGATGGCCACTTACGGTAACACCATGGATAACAATGTCAAAATTGGCGACGAAGAAGCTGTATACTCAGTGGATTTACGACTGCTGTTGGAGCAACTTAAATCTCAAATTTCCTGGGATGAACGCATTGAAGTCACTGATTCACTCATTATCTACGTTAGACCTCTAAACTATCGAGAACTATCCAAGGCCAGTATTGAATCCTTTGAAACACAGCGTATTCTAAATTTAGTCAACGACAAAGACATGGATGAAGATAAGAAAATTGCAGTGTTTAAAAAAAGTTTTAACAAATTGACTGAAGTAACTTTGGGCATTGTGGCCAATTCAATTTACCGGATTGATACCAACAGCGGTTCTGTTACCGATCAGGAATTCATAAAAGATTTTATAGCACAGTGCGATAGAGAAATTTTCAATGCAGTAAAAAATAGATTGGATGAACTGAAGGAAAAAAATAGCATCAAACCCATGCGCGTTCAGGCCACTGCAGAAATGATCGCAGCCGGGTCCGCAGAAGAAATAGAGGTGCCAATCATGTTTGATACTTCAAATTTTTTCGAATAAGGCTTTTGTTATTGAGCCTTGAAGAAATTGACCAGTTGGTTCAAGGCATGGATAGAGAAGCAAAAGCCTTAAGAGAGGAACTGTTTAGGATTTGCTGGTTCATGAGAGGCGGAGTCACCATAACAGAAGCCTACAGCCTTGATTATCAGGATAGAGAATCTATTGGCAAAATCATTGAAGGCAATCTAGAAACCACTAAAAGCAGTGGCCTACCATTCTTTTAACTGTTTAAACGATTTACTAGGAATAAAATACGATCGAGAGATTCTTCAGTGTTTTTGGGCTGAGTGGGTCCTGGACCTGAGGCCTTGATTACTCCCGGCGCAGCTGATGTAGCAGCATTTGATTTGGCGCCCAATGTGCCTGCTCCGCCTTGAGTGGGTGTTGATGTGGGAGTTTGCGGTTGAGCATTGGCTCCCGGAGTTGATCCGTTGCCGGTAACAGTCGCTCCGGCTCCGGCCGGATTTGGCGCCGCCGGTTTGACTACCGGAGCAGCAGCGGCCACTGGCAAGGCTATGCCCAATGATTTAAATGCGTCATTGATTTTGCCTGCATCCAACCCTGCTTTGTTTAGCATGTCAGAAATTTGAGAAATCTGATTAGGATTCAAATTGGCCTCGGCTATAGGGCGGATCTTGTCAACTGCGGCTTCCACTATTGATCGTTTTTTCATAAACATCACCCGTTTAATCTTTTGGCAAGATACAAAATTCTTTCCAACGATTCTTCTGCGCTGGCTCTACCCGGAGCACGTGCCAATGCATTCCTTTGAGCTTCATGCTCGGCTGCTGCTTCGGCTTTTTTTCTTGCTGTTTCTTGCTTGGCCTGTTCCCATGCATCCGGCTCTGCGGTATTGTTTGCAGGCGGAGCTGCTGATGCTGGAGCTGCCAGTGCATCAATTTTATCTTTAGCATATTTTATCACCGCGGGTTTACGATCTGGTCTAACTGAATTCACGGTATTAATTGCTTGATCCACTGCTGCTTTACCTGCCGGAGCTCCAATAGGTTTTGTATTTTTCGGTGGTGTTTCTGCCTGAGCAGAATTTACCGAATTAGCATCAGTAGTTGATGTCGGAGAAGAAACAGCAGCAGATGAAGTTGCACCTGGTCCTGGATTAGATACAGTGGTTGTTGCAGGAGCAGCGGTAGCGGTCGGATTGGCAGGAGGAGTTACATTTGGTCTCACAGATGCCGCTGCTGTATTTGCCGCAGAAGCGGTGTTTGCACTTGGTTGAGCAGCAGGAGCGCTATTATTTCCACCAACGGCTTGTTTTCCTGCGGTGTATCCTTGTGCTGCTCCTGCTTTTAGTTGATTGTAAGCGCCTACCGCTCCGCCGGCTACAGCACCAACACCTTTTCCAATAGCACCAGCTGTTTTGCCTATACCTTTACCAATATCACTCCACTTGAGCTCTAGTAATTCTTCTTCTGTTAAAATTTGATCAACGCGCATGTGTACTCCCAACAAGCTGTGTTTTATTTATGTATAAAAGTGAGCTAAAGCTCACTAGCTTCTTCACCTATCGGTTCGAAGCATTTTTTAACACAATGATCTTTGATATACATTCATGCAGATTGTATAGTCAGACGGAACCATTTCGCTGGTTCCGTCTTTCTTGGTGATTTTCATGCGAGTTGCACTAGCCAAGACATGGGAAGTAGGTACTATGTTTATACACCTCTCCTGGGACTCTGTACTTTTCCTGCCTACTACGACGCATTATCAATGTCGATAATGCCCAAAGCTCGTTCCTGATCCTTTGGGTGTTTAGGAGTAATGGTGTTTGCGAATGACAGCAATCATTCTACGTCAATACTTAGAGCCTCAGACTTGCGGGGCAATGTCTCAACGTGTTGCGTGTGTAGTTTCACCCACTACCTTTTCCACAGCGGTATTATGACCGGCCCGCTAACCTTGTGTGCTGTACTGGATTTTGCCTAGAGTTTTTTAATAATATGTGAGCCGTGTACGCGAACTCTTATCTGATTGTTGTAATAATCAGTTGATTCCAACACCTGATGTTCAAATTGCAGCTTTGCTTCCATGTAGGAGCATTCGGCCTTTGATTTACAAAACAGTAATATTTCGCGTTTGAAATTTTCTTTGCCTAATTTTTCTATGTCTTGAGTGAGTTCTTTTGATGAGCCGTGATATGTTTGCCAGTCTGATTCTATGGTGCTTTTGATTTTTTTGCGCTTTTTTTTGCCATTTTTTAACTTGACCATTCTATATTTTGTTTTTGAAAATGCCGCGAGTTTTTTTCCAATATACTTTCTGCCAGAAATTAAATTTGTAATAAGATAAACAAATCCTGCACAATCTTGAGGAAGTTCTGTTATTTCCATTCCTTGATAATGCCATGACATCAATCTAAAAATACCGATTTAAATTGACTCATAACAGTGTCTGGATTAAATTTGTCAACAATTTTTTTATATTCCCTGTTAAATGATTTTATATTAAGTATTTTTTCTTGCATATCCTGTTGATCGTTATATAGTAATCCTGTTCCTTGTAACATATTGATATGATTAAGATCAATGCCGTTGTTCCATGCCAACACCGGTTTATTGAAATATAAAAATTCCGAGATAGCTAGACCAAAACTTTCTCCTATATATCTTGCATGGACCATTCCGTCGCAAGTATTAATAAAATTTGATTTAAATTGTAAATCTTGAAAACCTGGAACATGAATGATATTAGGATGAGAATACCATTCTGCACAATTGCCCATGAGAAAAACAATTTCATCTGTTTTATTTAAAACATCAATAATGGCTGTTCTAGCCCATTCCATCTGATGTCCAAAACCCCAGTAATCGCCTAATCTTCCGATTACAATTTTATTTTTAGGTATTCCAAAATAATCTCGTAAATCCTGTGTAGGTTCAGGCAGTTGCACAATATAGGGCACCCATGGTATTTTCCCATCACTACAGTAATTAGATAACCATTCTGAGATAAATGCATATTTTCCATGTCCATATGGATTTTTATTTTGAAATACAGCATGTACAGCTACCGAGGTGATATCGGGCAAGGGTTCAGGCCCTCCGTGTCTCATAAAATAGGCTAGATCGATATCTTTGCAAACTCCGTCATAATTGTTGTCATTGGATATAGTTCTTACTTCAAATTCTTTTTGAAATGACGAAATTATTTCAAAGCTATTGGTTTCATCCACGTTGCAAGGAATGTCTCTGTTATAACAAATTACACTTTCATTTCCTAAAATTTCCTGATTATAGCGTGCATAATCTCTTATAGCAACTGTACTTCCTCTTAAATTTAATTGATTGCAATAGAATAAAATTTTCATAATCTTTCCTTATTTCCAAACAGCTCGATGTCTTACTCCGTCATACATCACTCTACTATCTTCCATTACAATTTCAAATGGTTTCATACGCATTCCAAATTGATCAAATAAGATTTCTAAACTTTTTCCTGAATACATGCAAACATGTCCATTCCTTGGTGATATATAATAAGAATTAATACCTTCGGTGGTCATGGTGTCATTGACGAGAGTACTAAAAATTATCTGTCCGGTAGGTTTTAAATAATTAATCATTTCTCTTATTGTTTCACAAGGGAAAGGAGTATGTTCTAATACTTCGATAGCAGTAATGACATCAAATTTTTTATTCTTATCAAACTGCGGCTGAATTTGCCACATAGGATCCCATCCAATTGCATCTATTCCATCATTTTGTAAAAGTTGACTAAAATCATTTGTACCGGCTCCATAGTCTAATACTGATAAATTATTTTTTTTTCCAAATACAGAATAAAACCATTCGATACAATTTTTTGGTCGAATATTTTTATATTCTGGATCCACTACTATATATTGATCATTATAGATATTGTTTAAAAAATCATCTTTTGACCAAGTATCGAAGTCTATCGTAAAAATAAATCCACAGTCATTACAACGATGATAGTAAACTGCTACACCGATCAAGGGCATTTGATTCAATATTCGATCACCTTCGCAACTTTTATTAAAATCACATACCCCGTAGATCTTGGTTGACCCATCACAGATTTTACAATGTAGATTTTGATATTGTGCTGTGACAGGTTTGTTAATCATTTTGCTGTTTTACGTGCGTTCTTTTCAGTTGTGATTTCATTGCGCCGAGCTTTGGCAGCTTTGCCTAATTCTGCCAAAGCCTTGCGTGCTCGTGTACCTGCTGCTGCATTGCCGGCAGCATGCTTTTCATTTTCCATGAGATATTCTGCAAATAATACCTGCATTCTGTCAGTTGTTGTTGATGCCGGGGTTGATGTCGGCGTTGGTGTTGATGTTGGTGTTTTCATTTTTTTTCCTTTCTTTGATTTTTCTACGTTCAACTATTCTCTGTCTTTTTTCTTCTAGCATTTTGGTTCTAGTAATGGTACAATTTCTTCTCATTTCTGCAACTAATTTTTTAAGTCGTTTCATTACCTTGGTAATGCTTTCGGAATTATAATAATTTGGTCTTCTAATAAATCTTAAATGAGCATTGTGATACTCGGCTAAAAGATCAATAAATTCTTTATGTAATTCTATGTACTTGTTTATCATCATGCATCAATCCAGTCGGCTGAATTTGAATAAGATGTAAATCCGGATTCTTTTACCACTCGTAGTACATTGTTTACTCTTCCGATCAATTCCTCTTTGTGTGAAATCAGGAAAATGTTTTTATTTCTTTCTCTGGCCATCTTTTTTAACACACTTAGCCCTGCTTCAACACCTGCGGAATCCATGCCAGAATCTATCAACTCGTCAATAAACAGCAGATTGATGGGTTTATACAAGTTTTCCCAAACATCTCGAAAGGCAAAACTCATGCTCAATATCAGTCTGTTACGTTCGCCTCGTGAAAGATTATCAAAATCTAGATCTTGACCAAAATTGGTGATTTCAACCGATAAATCATTTTGAAAAACCACCATATGAGGTAATCCCAATTTGTCTATGTAATAGCTTAGTCGTTTGTTGAGATAATTTAAATTTTGATCGATGATCTTTTTGCGTATAAAACTTTCTTTATTGGTCAGCAGCTTCAATAGGAATTCTTGATGTTCTTTTAAATTGTTTAATTCGTTGATCTTGTGCCATGCAATTTCCTGCAATGCGGTTTTTTCTAATTCTTCAATTTGTTCCTGATAGGGATTTTCATCCTGTTTTCTGTCAATCAATGTTTTCTCTAAAGAGTTAACTTGACTTTTATGATTGAGTGCATCGGCCTGTGTGGGATAAAACACAGTGGGCTTGTTGCCAATCTCGCCCACACCGTGAATCTGATCCACTACATTTTGCAATGTTTGATACACAGCATCATAATAATCTGTGGCATCTTTTAGATTGTGTTCAGCGTCATGCACCAAGTTGGTATGCTTGTGATCCTGAAGAGTCTGTTCACACTGAGGACATTTTCGATCCGCCAATGCTGCAATTTCTCTTTGATATTTTTTAACCGACTTGTCCGCCTGTGACAATGCAGACTCGTAACTGATTTTTTGTCTGCGTAAATCCGTCAGCTGGTTATTTTTTTCCTGCCACAGAGCGAGGCCGGCATGATCGCTCAATTCCTGTTCAATGTCAATGGCTTGCAAGGTCACGATGGCATCACTGAGATCTTGTAAATCGGAGGTCTTTTTATTTTCCCATGCGGTACTTTTTAGTATCAAAGAATTGATACTGCGTTGCACACTTTCGTTGGCTGTTTTTATGCTTTCAATTTTAATCTGTTCGGTTTGTATAGAATCCTTAGAAGATTTAATCAACAGTTTGAGTGTTTCGGCCTTTTCACTCAGCAAAGTGATGCCCAGCAGTTGTTCAATCACTTCTCGTTGATCCGCAGCCTTCATGGAAAGAAAAGGTTCGGTATATGTGTTCAAGGCTACTAGATGTTTGAACATGGTATGACTCATGCCCAACTTGTGTTCTATGAATTTTTGCGTTTCTCTGCTGTCGCCCTGCGCATCATCGTCCTTGCTTTCATGCTCGTGATTATTGATGAAAACCTTGAGCACGTTTGGTTTTCGACCTCGTTCAATGCGTATAAGTTCGCCGTCATTTTCAAACTCGCCGGTGACCAACATGTTCTTGCCGTTGATTTTGTTGATCAAGTTTTCTTTCTTGATATTGGACAACGCCTGCCCAAACCACAGATAGGACAATGAATTAATAATGGTCGTGTTGTGTGATAATATGCCGTTGGTATAGTATCTGTGATCTGCCGAATCTACTGTGATATCAAACATGTTTTCTGTTCTATCGGACACAGACAGCGAGGTAACTAGTTCTGGACCATGCTGGGTCTGCACATATGAGCTTGGTTTGATATGCTTGACGAATTTTTCGTTGAGCTTTTCATCAAACAAGATATGATCATCTGCGCACTCAAGCATTTTTCCGGATTCTGTTTGAATAGTCCAAACTTGATATGGCACAGTTTTCATTATTTTAGAAATGGGTTTCCACCCAGAATCTGTTTCTATCTCAAGATTCTGCAAATCCACACTGTCGACAAATTTTCTGTTCACTGTGTCAGAAATTGAATGCATTTTTCTATGGTTCCTGTCTTATCTTTTTTGAAATCTGATTCCCATACCACTAATACTTCATAGCCTTGATCAAAGGCGACCTTTAATTTTATACGGTCGATCTCCCATCTGTCAATGGCTTTGATTTTTGTTCTTGGATTTATATGTTCTGATGAATATTTCTTTGGGTTACTGTGCCAAAAATCGCCATTATATTCAATAATTTTTTTGCCAACATTTATGTCATAGACATATTGCTTTTTATCTGACTTATTCAATGTGAATTGATGTTCTACTGATGGAAATATTTTCTTTACTTCAGCAAGGATTATTTTTTCAGCAGCAGAGACAGTGATTCCTTTTGATAATTTCAATCGATTAATTCTAGCTTTCTCTTCTGGTAATTTAGCACTTAATGTTGCTTGCCACTTATCCTGTCTCGCTTGCCAAATTGATATTCCGTTTTCTTCTCCATATTTTTGTACACAGATATCTTTGGAAAAATATTTTTGATTCTCTGATACCAGCTCTTTTGCTTCATCAATGGAATATCCTCTAGCAGTGTAGTATTCTTCACATCTTTTCGATGTTGCTCTTCGGATATGTTTATCCATCCCAATTTTAGCACCTTTTTTATTATTTTTTTGTTTGGTATCCGATGCTAACTGTGCGGCATCTATTTCAGAGTAACCCTGTTTGATCCAATACTCTGCTCTAATGGGTCTACGACTATTACGTTCAAAATCTGCTTCATCTACCGTATAGTTTGTTCCAGTGACTGGATTGATTTTTTCCAACCAAGTTTTGCGACTGTACACACTTTTACAGTTTTTTTGTTTGTTTTCTTTGGATTTGATGTGAGATTCTGCATCAGTCCATCCTCGAGACAGCCAGTATACTTTGGTATGTTTTGATAGTGTTGTGGTTAGATTCAATTTGCTTCTCAAAAACTTTTCAATGATCTTTTTATTATTTTCAATATTAGATTCTAATAGTTCGTGTAGAAGATTCTGATACAGATCAGATTTGAGATTTTTAATAGTATTATTCAAGATATCTTTGCAGTTATTTTCTAGACTGTTGTTCCAACGCGGCATTGTATAATTCTCCCATGGTCAGTTGGGTTATTTCACCAGTTACAGTGTTCCTAACCTTTACTAATGTATTTATACAAACACACTTGCCAGTGCCATTCCTGCTGCCGGTATCGTCGCCGCCTAGATCGAGATTGGCACCCAGCACCAAGGTCAGCATTTCTTTGCTGAAATCCACAGCCTGAGTCTGTTGACCCACGCTCATAAAATTCTTTACAGTCAAATTTTTGATTTTCAAGGTCATAGGCTGTTGTAAATTTCCAATAAAAGTTTTTGATTAAACTGTTCACTTTCAATATTGACCAATCCTTGAGATACAATTTGATCAACACTTTCAAATCCGGAACCAACGTTTTCGTTCACTATTTCGTCTAGTGATATCTTTTCCTGTATCATGCTGAATTCACGTATGTCATGCTCATTCACAAAAGTTTCCTTGATAAAAGTGGCTTCTTCGTAGCTGACATCAATATCTAAATTGACTTTGAGATACATTTTTGACTTGAGAATGGATTCCTTGTTGTCTATCAATTGACTGAGATTCAGCGTTCTATATTTGGGAGCATCGGGCCATGCTGCAAATTGAGGTTTACCGCCCCATTCCAATGTCATCATGCCGCGTTCATCATCGCCGGCATCGGCATAATTATGCGGAAATGCGTTGCCAATGTACCAAATCTTGTTTTGATTCTGTCTTTTATGGAAATGGCCTGAAAACACATAATCTTGATGATGAAAATGCGATGCCTGCAGCTCTCCGTGATCCGGCATTTGTATCATGGCGTTCATGTAAAATGAAGGTAATTCCAAATGCCCAAAAATATACTTGCTTTTAATTTTACTGATGTTTTTCCATTCATCACCAATCAACCAAGGGATCAATGTCACATCATCAATTGTGGTCACATGATCAATCACAGTGACACCCGGAATGTACTTTCCAAAGATTGAACTGTGTACATCACGTTTGTCTTTGTAAAACAAATCATGATTTCCAGGAAACCAGATAAATTTTTCAAACGCCGACCCTAATTTCTCCAGACACCTAATGCTGGTGTCTAGAGTGATTAGATTGATGGAATTACGATGGTGATGCCAATCGCCTAGGAAAATCCCAGTGTCACAATTTTGTTGTTTGGCCTGCTCTATAAACCAATCAACAAAATCCTCGCAATCTTTAAGATGAGCGAGGCTGTTACTTTTGAGGCCAAAGTGTATGTCGGTCATGCACGCTACTTTCTTAAACAGTGGCATATTGTAATTCTCCTTGCCTTATATTAGCAAAGGACTGTGGACAAGTCAACTTTCTTCTTCATCAACAGGAGCATAGTCGCCTTCTTGGCTTTTTGGCATCCGAGTATTTTTGTAGATTTCAGCCTGTTTGGCCACTTCTTCGGCAAACTCCTGTTGAGTTTGTCTGGTCATGCTTGGAGTCAATCCGTTGACTTCGAGCAAATCATCTCTGATAGTTTGATTCTTCTTTTCAATATTGAGCACTCTGGTAAACGAATTGGTTACCGCGGCGGTGTAATAGGCAAATGGATTTTCTGACTTTGATTCATCAAACTGTAGTCCAATTTGGCTCAATTGAAGTATGGCCTGTCCTCGCATTTCATCAACGTAGGTATATCCTCTCCAGTTGCTGCGTTGTGCATATCTTTCGCTGAGTTTAATGAACATTTTGCCTAGATTTTCTGTGATCCTGCCGTGATCTTTACAAAACTTGCCTTTTAAAATATCACCCTTCCAGTGACTTAATCCCACACATTCCAATTGGTCTTTTTCGTTAAATTTGTAATGCTGAAAAGGTGGAAAATTTACCTTTTCGTGAGAGTCGGCCACTGTTTTAGTTGTCTTTTTCCTTCCAGGCGCTAACGGAATATGATCAAATGTCATCACACGTATGATGATATCTTGTTTGTTTATGGTTTTATAATCTGGCGTACATTCGGCCAATTTAATTTTTTTATCACCAGTTGATCTTGCCTCAACAAAGGCGTTTAATCCTAGTCTTTTAGCTCTGGTTCTTTTGGCATCCGCAATTGTGCGAATATTGATCTTGTCCAAACCGGTTAATATTATGTCGTATTGTCCATATTCGGGTTTTAAAAAACTAGAATATGAACATTTGCTTTTGTGTATTTCTGCTAGTAAATCTCTATTGTTTAAATATTTTACTTTTCTTCCTGTTGCATTTATTGTTGTTGTCATTGGCCCAGGTCTCCTATTATTTTTAATATAACAAAAATACAATTAAATGTCAAGCATTTAAGTGCGTATATTATTTATTGGTTAAATACGTTACAGGAGCATTGATACATGGCAACTCAATCATCAATTGAGACATTTTTAAATGGTGGAACCAAAACTACAGGAGCAGACGGGATAACCTACTCGAGTGTTTTGGCCAGTAGCACAGATAATATTGTAAATCCTAGTAATTCAGATGCCATAACGCTTAAAAAATACGCCAAAGCTACCTTGGTAAATTCCAAAGATCCGCTTGTTAATTCTCCCACCAGCACGGTAAAGTCACCAACTTCCACTGCAGACATCAATGACAATGGAAAACCAACTGCGGTTCCTGATAAGGTAACCCCGGCCAGAGCAAGATTCATGGATTCATCTGATCAAAGGGTTAGATTAATTGTGCCCAATTATTACATACAATCAGGCACACTGGCCGCAGGACCAGATGATATTTTAAAGAAAAATTTAGGAATATTGTTTCCTTATACTCCCAGTATCAAGATTGAATATACTGCAAATTATAAAACAACCAATGTTGTACACTCAAATTACGCACTGAATTTTTATCAACATTCTCAAATAGGCGACATTGTGATCGAAGGACCAATAACAGTTCAGAATGATCAAGATGCTCAAATTTGGCTTGCAATGCAACATCTTTTGCGAGCATTGATCAAAATGCCCTTTGGAGACGACCAGTATGCAGGAAGTCCTCCGCCAGTATGTAGATTATATGCTCGAGGTGATTACATGTTTAATCAAACCCCGGTCGCTGTAAAATCGTTTAGTTTTGACTTACCAGACTCAGTGGATTACTACACAGTTCCGTCATCCATGGACGGTTCTAACTCCAATTTTGGCATAAGTTCGGTTCCGGTATATTCTAAATTATCAATTACCTTGGTACCAATATACAGTAGATCCGAAATGTTATCCGGAACAGTGCAGGGATGGCTTACTGGCGGTCAAAGATTTGATGGATATCTATAATGTCAGCAGTATATTCCAAAGACAGTCCATACTATACAACTCCGATTAAGGGATCCTATCTTGACATCATTAATTTTAGAAATATTCCCAATGTTACCAATGATGTTCAATTTCGAGTGACCACACAGTATGCAAACAGACCGGATCTATTGGCTCATGACCTATATGGAAATTCCAATCTATGGTGGGTTTTCGCTGTCAGGAATAAGGATATTATTCAGGATCCAATCTATGATATGTATGCCGGACAAACTATATATCTTCCTCAACCGTCTACGATACAAACATTAATAGGTCAAAATTTAGGTCAAAACCTATCAGGATCCTAAAATATGGCAGCACGTAAGTTTCCAACATCTGATCCGACCCGAGTATCTGGTTCAAAAGATATCCAAGATAAAACTCCTAGTCCTGAAAAAATGCAGGCAAAAAAACAAACAGTCAACCAGTTTCGTAGACAGGCCAAAACAAATGTTCTCAACAACTACAGATCCTATAATTATATTTTTACTCTGGCAGCGTTGGAAAAAAACGCATTAAATGATTCTTCACAATATAAAAATTCATCCAATTACTACGTGGTAGCCAAATCAGGAGGAAAAGGAACCAAAGGCATAACGAATACGCAACGCCCTAGTCCTACAGAATTAACCAAAGAAGAAAAAGCATTAAATCCACTGGAAAAAAATCTCGCTAGTCTGCGTAATAGAGTAAAGGATTCCGGTGTCTACCAGTTAAACAATCAATTGGTAGCTCAGTTTAATTCACAAAGTCCTGGAGCCAAAGATTTTTTTATTAACAATGTCAAAATAGACACAGTTATGGGCGGAAGCAAAAATACCAGCATGTCTATTGCAACCAATTTTGATTTTGATATACTTGAGCCCTATAGCATGACCGGTTTTTTAGAGGCATTACATGTTTCGGCTGTGGCTGCAGGATATGCCAGTTATGCAGAGGCCTGTTTTCTATTTAAAATAGAATTTGTAGGATATCCAGATGGAGATGGTTTGCCCGATCCAGTGTCAATACCCAATTCCAGCCGATATTTTGTAATAAGAATAACCGGAGTTGATATTACTGTAACAGAATCAGGAGCTTTATACAAATGCAAGGCTGTGTCAGTTGAACAAATTGCATTTGGCGAGGCCAATCAACTCAAAGATGATATTAAAATGTCGGGTACAAAGGTAGGAGACATATTATCTAATTTTATTAACGGAATAAACAATTCAAAAATAGATGATGCACAAACCACCAATCAGGACGAAGATAAGAATTTACATGACACCTACGAGATTTATTTTCCTCTAGTGACCGATACGGGTATAGATACTGCCTATCTTCAAAATCCATCGGGGTATGAGAAAAATGAAATTGCATCAAAAGAATTAACAACACTATTAAAAAGTAATGAAAATTACGCATTTGCCACACCTGATAATAGCACTAGCACAACTGTGGTATCATACTCTCCCACGTCCAATGCAGTAAGTTTTTCAAAAGGACAAAATATACATGAATGTATAATTTCGGTAGTGAGAGATAGCAATTATACCAAAGATATTTTAAAAGGACTCAATGAGGGTAAGATTGCCGACTCCAAAGGCATGATCAAATATTTTATGGTACATGTAGAATTGGAATTTACCGGAAAATATAACAAAAATACAAATAGTCCGGTTTATAAATACCGATATCTTGTAATTCCTTATCAAATACATCTAACAAGAATAAAGCCTAAACCTGATGGTATTATTGATACCACACAGTTAAAACTAAGTGCTCATCGTATCTATAATTATATATACACGGGAAAAAACGTTGATATATTAAATTTTCAATTACGTTTTAATAATTTATACTTCCAGGCCATTGCTAAGGTATTAGGAGATCAAACAACTTCTCCGGCCGCCGACAAATCTGTTCAACCTAGTAATCCAATATCTTCAAAATTTGGCCAAGGAACCACTGCCGCCCAAGCAAATAATTATACTTTTGGAATTTCAAGAAAAATAACACCGGTAGATATAACCAAGCCTGTAGTGGATGGAACTCCAAACGCTGGTGTTCCTCAAGTTGATCCTTATGCAAGATTGAGCAAAAACATGCATGAATCAATACTGGAAAATACAGATCAGTGCACAGCCGAAGTTGAAATCATTGGCGATCCTTACTACTTGGTCACAGGCGGGTCAGGCAATCAAAAATTAAAATTAAATTCGGACGGAACAGCCGGGGACGGCGAGGCTCCATACACAACATCGGATGTCAGTGTTGTGATGTTTTTTAAAAACCCAGTTGATATAGATCCTGTTACTGGATTTGCCAATTTCAATAATGCCGTAGCAGAATACAGCGGAGTTTTTCAGGTAACTCAAGTTGAAAGCAAATTTAATGATGGACTTTTTACGCAAAAAATCAATTTAGTTAGAATTCCTGGGCAGGTAGAGGATGTTGATACAAGTAGCACGCCTTATGATCCAAATAACCCTGCTGTTTCGTCGCTTACTCCTGCATTTGTTCCGGTTCCGGATCCTTCAAAGGCCGCAGTTGAGCCCACAATTATTCCCGAAGCGACATCTCCTGCCGTACAAGAAAACTCGTCTAGAGCCAGTTATAATGCCTTGCTTGCATCTATCGCTAATGGTCTTCCTATAACAGGATTACCTGGCGATCTTTCAAATCTTGTTCCGGGATTTAATAATAATTTAGGATCTTTAAGCAATCTTGCGTCAATTGGTTCTTTAATAAATTCTGTAAAATCAAATATTGCAGGAGCTACCAATGCAGCAGGCGCATTAATTAATCAAGTGACCGGAAGTGCTGCACAAGGACTGAGTAATATCAGCACTGTGCTTAGATTGGCCAAATCTGGATTATCTGGCATATCAATTAATTACAATAGTGCAGGTGGAAGTGTGGCTCAATTGAGCTTGTTGGGAAAATCAATAGGATTTTCCAATTCCACGCCTGATAATTTAGCAAGATCGATATTATCATCAGGAGCCAAATTATCAAATGAAATTGGTTACACTGCTATGTCTGCTGTTAACAGACTTGAATCAAATTCAGCAGGCTTAATAAATGGAATATCTGCCAAGATTGGCAATCTTCATGGTAACAGTGCCGCTTTGGGAATACAATTAGGAATCAATCCCAGTGTTTTAAGTGGATTGAGCATTAATTTACAATCCTCAATTTTGCATCGAATTTCGTCATTGGCCGCTACTGTTCCTAGAAATGTTGACTTAAACAACGAAATTAAAAATGGAATACTAATCGATAATCTTCCTCCTTCGGCGTTGGCAAATTTGCCTGCTACTCAACCTTTTGCAGTAGCTCCGCCCCCGTCTATCAATTTATCAGACGTGCAATTCAATGTTTCTCAGGGAGTTCCTTTATCAACCATGCCAGGCATTTATTCTGTATACAAACTAGATACAATTTTATCAAACAATGTTTCTTCCGACTTAAATAATCCAGCCTCGCTGTTGACCAATGGCGGATTAGATTATAGATCAGTGGCCAATAAATTTTCCACCTTACAAGCAGGAATCGTGAATATTACAGGCAACGGTTTAAGTATTGAGGCAAGTTTAAATAATGTAAACAATGTGGTCCCATCCGGTCTTCCTTATACCGCAAACATTTCGGCCTCGGTAATAGCAAAATTTGGAAGCAAGAGTGGATCAGCATCTAGTCCGTTGACAGTTTTAATACAAGGTAATACAGGTTAATCATGCCAATAGAGACCAGAATAAGTGGAAAATATAAATCCTTTGATTCTCCGGGTCCCTACATAGGAAGAATTACCAATTTGCTTGATACCACGTATATGGGTGGACTAGAAGTTGTTCTTGAAAAAGGACATCCGGGTAATACTCAAATACAAGAACAAACATATATAGTACAGTACCTTACACCATTTTATGGAGTTACCGATGTTCGAACTGAAGGTAATGATCCTGCTAATTTTAATGATGTTCAAAAAAGTTACGGTTTTTGGATGGTTCCTCCTGATATAGGAACCAAGGTTCTTTGTATTTTTATTGATGGGGACCCAAATCAGGGCTACTGGATAGGATGCATAGCGGATCGTTTCCAAAATCAAATGATTCCAGGCATAGCAGCTAGCCAAAACGTGCTGCTCACAGACGCACAGCTCAAAAAATATGGAGAAGTCACTAATCTTCCAGTAGCTGAATTTTTAAAGAGAACTATCAAACCGCTTATCAGCCCAAATGCGCAGTTAAAACCAGTACATCCGTTCGCTGATAGATTACTAGAACAAGGATTGCTGGCAGATAATATTCGAGGAGTTACTTCTAGCTCTGCAAGACGTGAGGTTCCCAGTTCGGTATTTGGCATAAGCACCCCGGGTCCGTTGGATCCAACCGGAAAGACAACCTTGATAGGGTACGGAAAAACCAATCAAAAATCCCAACGTATCAGTAGATTAGGCGGAACCCAATTTGTCATGGACGACGGAGATGCAGCGGGTCAAAACGAATTAGTAAGACTAAGAACCAGAACCGGTCATCAGATTCTCATGCACAACAGCAGCGACTTGATTTATATAGCTAATAGCAAAGGAACTGCATGGATTGAATTGACATCCAACGGCAAGATAGATGTCTACGCCAATGATAGCGTCAGTATTCATTCTGAAGCAGATTTTAATTTCAGAGCTGATCGAGATATAAATCTTGAAGCTGGAAGAAACATTCACATGGCTGCTGGGTCAAACATGGAAACCAATGTTGGAGGATTTTATAATCTTGTAATTTCCGATTATGCTAAAATATCTATAGCCAACGACAAAGATGAAACAGTTGGAGGCAGTTCAAGATTTACTGCAGGAGATTCTATCAATCAGTCGGCAACTCGTAATATAATCGCCACTGCTGGCTCAGGAATGAGCTTGTCGGCGGGCGGAAATTTAAATCTTACTACCGATGTAAACTTGAATCTCTCAGCTACTGGAGATATACTGCAAACTGGATATCAAATATTCCTAAATGGACCTCCGGCCGAAGAGGCAGAAAAAGCTGACGATGCCAATCCGGCTCCTGCCTTGCCTTTTTACCATCTACCTAATAGAGTTTACAGCGCTGGATGGTCAAAAGGTAATTTCTATCAAGGTCCGCCTATCGCTAGTATCATGCAACGTGTTCCTACCCATGAGCCGTGGGATCAACATGAAAATATTAATCCTGATCTATTCAGTCCTGCACGGACAGATGTAACCTTGATAGATAGATCTGCAAGCGGTATTCCGGCAAACACCAGCGGAGCAGCCCCGTCTAACAGTGCTGATGTTATACCTGGAACATGCGATCCTGTTTATGCCAAACAAATTTCAGAACCCGCGAGCCAGGCAGGAATTTCCGCTCTCAAAGAAGCATGCAAGCAATTAAATATCACTTCGCCGGTGGCAATCGCCTCTCTTTTAGGTATTGCAGGTGGCGAAAGTAGATGGAAAACGGTACAGGAAGGATTTAATTACAGCGCGGCCAGATTGTTGCAGGTATTTCCAAGTGTGTTTAAAGGGGATCAAGCGTTGGCACAACAATATGCTGGCAATCCCAATAACAGTTTACCAGAATTTTTATATGGGTATCAAACCGCTAAAGGAAAAGGACTAGGCAATACACAGCCAGGCGATGGAGCTAAATTTATCGGTAGAGGCTATATACAATTAACTGGTAGAGCAAATTATGCACGATATGGTCAAATACTTTATCAAAAACAAGCATTAAACTCGCCGACTGCATTAGTTGATGATCCTACTCTATTGTTAGATCCAAAAATCGCAGCACTGGCTAGTGCGGCCTACATGTTGGATAGATGTAAAACTTCTGTGACCGATCCAGGATATTTTGAAGCAGCAGTCCGTTCGGTTGGCTTTTGTACTCCGGACATACACACCACAAAACTTGGTTTTTATCAGTGTTTTATTGGACAACTGCAAGGAAATTCTTCAAACATTCAAGCTCCTACTCCTCAAACCAACAGCGCAGGTCAACCAATAACTTCAACTGTGCCTCCAACCACCCAGTCAACTACCGGACCCAATCCTACTACATAAATATTCATATGCCATATAAAAATCTTGAACTTAATCCACCGCAATTTAGCGCTGCTTTGCAAAATAAACAAAGCCAGTTTTATATTGGATATAGCAGTGTGAATGTAGGAACCTTAGGAACCACTAAATTATATGATTTTAATCTTATAAAGCAGGATCTATTGAATCAGTTTAATACAAAACAGGGCGAAAGAGTGATGAATCCCTCATTTGGAACAATTATTTGGGGATTGATGTTTGAACCTTTCACGGATGATGTCAAGCAAGCTATCACTAATGATATCAATCGCATCTGCAATTTTGATCCAAGAATTGTTCCTATACAAATAGATATCACTGAACAAGAATATGGAATGATTTTAGAACTTACTCTTCAATATGTAGGAACGGATCAAAGTCTCAATTTAAGATTGAATTTTGATCGAGAAGTTGGAATATTGCCGCAGTAATAATATACCAATTTAATTAAAACAATAAATATCGGTATCAACGAGATAGATAAAGTATGATACCGTCAACAACAAATAAATATCTGGTCGCCGAGAACTGGACAAAAATTTATCAAAGTTTTAAAAACGCAGAATTTCAAAGTTATGATTTTGAAACGCTGCGTCGTACAATGATTACCTATCTCCAGCAGAATTATCCCGAAGATTTCAATGATTATATTGACAGCAGCGAATTTATAGCATTAGTTGATCTTATTGCATTTTTGGGACAAAATCTCAGTTTTCGTATTGATTTAAATGCTCGTGAAAATTTCATAGAAACTGCCGAACGTCGAGACAGTATTCTTCGTTTGGCCTACTTGATTAATTATAATCCATCCAGAAATATTTCCGCTAATGGATTCTTAAAAGTATCATCGGTATTTACAACAGAAAACATCTATGACTCTAATGGCATTAATCTTGCCAATAACATTATTGGTTGGAATGATCCAACAAACCCTAATTGGTACCAACAGTTTATTACTGTTATGAACGCTGCTATTTCGTCACCAAATGCATTTGGAAATCCGGCAGCCAGCAAAGTAATAAATGGTATACAAACAGATCAGTATAAAATTAATTCAAGCGGAAATGGACTTCCGGTTTTTGGTTTCAATGCAAATATTGCAGGAACTTCCATGCCATTTGAATTGGTATCCTCGAGTTTTGCCAATAAAAATTACATTTATGAAGAACCCCCGCGTCCAGGCAATCAGTTGGGTATCATATTTCAAAATGATAATCAAGGAAGCGGTAGTGCCAATACAGGATTTTTTGTTCAATTCAAACAAGGAGCTTTGGCATCCAGTACTTTTAGTATTGATAGCCCGGTTCCAAACGAATTAATCGGTGTCAATGTAAGCAATATTAACAATACAGATGTGTGGTTATGGCAATTGTCATCAAACGGATCAACTCCCAACACATTATGGACTCAAGTTCCTGCAGTGACAGGTAACAATGTAATTTACAACAGTATCAGCTTAGGCAATCGTAATTTTTACGCAGTTATAAGTCGAGCCAACGATCAAATTGACCTTTCTTTTGCAGATGGCAGTTTTGGTAATCTGCCTAATGGTAGTTTTATTTTATATTATAGACAAAGCAATGGACAAACTTATTCTGTTACTCCACAGCAGATGAATAATATATCAGTACAGATTCCTTACACCAACAAATCGGGACAATCTCAAAATCTTACCTTGGTTTTGAGTTTACAATATACAGTATCTAATGCCGCTGCAAGTCAATCCAATAGTGATATAGTATTAAAGGCTCCGCAAACCTATTATACTCAAAATAGAATGATCACCGGGGAGGATTATAATATTGCTCCTTTGAATGTTGATCCTGATATCATCAAGGTAAAAAGTATAAATCGTGTTAGCAGCGGTATAAGCAAATATTACGAATTAACTGACATAAGCGGAGCGTACAGTTCAACGGATATTTTTGCCAGCGACGGCATTTTATATAAAGAAACAAATCTCAATAACTTTGAATTTTCTTTTACTACCAGAAATCAAATTTTTTCCACTATATCAACTCGTTTGGCCTCTGTAATAGATTCTCCAAGTTTTTATGCATTTTATTTAGATAGCAATAATTATCCAAGGATTAATTTGCAATCGTATAATCTCAAATGGACGCAGTCCACCACTGCCAATAATGATCAATCTACTGGATATTTTAGTGCATTGTCCGTATCAAGTTTTACCCCGGTCAGCATAGGATCATTTGGAAGTAATAATTTAGCTTATCTTGTTCCAGGAACATTAATTAAGTTTATACCCCCAACTCCTGGACAATATTTTTTGCCAAATGGCAAATTGACCACTGTTGCTGATGATACTACAGTATCTTATATATGGATACAGATAGCAAATGTAATCGGCGATGGATCCAATACCGGACTAGGAACTCTCAATAACGGGACAGGCCCTGTTATATTGTCCGGAGTGGTACCAACTGGATCTATACCTACAGAAGTAATTCCTCCTTTCCAAACAATTCTACCGTATGGATTAGAAGTAGAAATAGCGAATCTTTCTTTGGCCAAAAGAAATTTTGGGTTAAGCTTCAGTGTTTCATCCATGACCTGGTTAATAATCGAAGACACCAATCTCAATTTAACAAGTCCTTTTAGTTTATCTAATCAAGGAAATGTAAGTAATTCAAATTTAGATTCCAGCTGGATGGTAGCATTTCAATGGACAGGTCAGCAATACACAGTAATGTATCGAGTGGTAGAATATATATTTGAAAGTCAAGGACAAACTGCTTTTTTTGTTGATTCATCAACAAAAAATTATGATTTTACAACCGACACGGTTATAAAAGATAGAGTAGATGTGCTTTCAAATAACAGTGTACCTAACAATTCAAATGTTTCGTCAACCACATACAAAGATGTCAATGTAATTGTGTCTCCAAATGGATCCGTAACAATAGTGTCAAGTGACACTAATCAGCCGCTTGCTATTTTAAATTCTGCCGGATTAGGAATAAATTATTCTTGGCAAATTAACAGCGCTGTGGTTGAATCCGACGGATATGTCAATCCACAAAAGGTTTTGGTAAGTTTTTATGATAGTAATAATAATGGACAAATACAGGATCCTGATATGTTTGATATTATTGTTGGAACCTCCACCATAAATGCACAAACAGGATTTAACGATAAATTTGTCTATTTCCAATATTCGTCCGATGGTTCCACATACAGTTTATACAATGGAACAATTTATGCGTATCCTTCGTTTGATTATGTTCCTAGTTCCATGCGTATAGACGGACAACTATATTATTTTTATGTGCCCAACATTATCTCGTCTTATTCGGTTATTACAAATTCCTTTTCAATACAAACATTTGCTAATTCAAATAATCCATTGTATTTTGCCTATCCTGGTAGGAAGGGTTTGAAATTTCATTATGTACATAACAGCGGATCACAACGAAGATTAGACCCTAGTAAAATGAACATTGTTGATGTCTATTTGCTCAGCAGCAGCTATGACATCGCTTATAGAAATTGGTTAAGTAGCGGAACAGGAACACCTCCTTTGCCGCCTACTACACAAAGTCTAGAAAATACTTATTCTGCTACATTAGAACCAATAAAAGCAATCAGTGACGAGATAATATATCATCCTGCAAGATATAAGGTATTGTTTGGAAGTCAAGCAGCCCCGGCACTGCAAGCAACATTCAAGGCCGTGCAAAGTGCTTCAAGTACAGCAAATACCACGGAATTACAAACTAAAATACTCAATGCAATAAATCAATTCTTTTCAATTGAAAATTGGGATTTTGGTCAAACCTTTAATTTTGGAGAATTATTAACGTATGTTATGAATATTATGACCCCCGATATTGTAAATTTTGTGATAGTTCCAAATTCGTCAGATAGCGTGTTTGGAAATCTTTTTCAAATCACTTGCGAAAGCAATGAGATATTTGTTAGCGGAGCAACTGTTAATAATATACAAATTATCAATAATTTAACAGCGTCTTCGCTGAACGCATCTTCTCTAGTGACCAGTAGCTAAGGAATTTTATTAAATGGCCAATACATCGACTACTATTAGAAAATCAGTTAATTTACTTCCTACCTATTTTCAAACTAACGTAAATTCTAAATTTCTTGCTAGTACTATTGATCCTTTAATTTCTGTCCCGGAATTGGTTCGTATCAGCGGGTTTGTAGGGAGCAAACTAGATGTAACCTACAATTCATTAACAGATGTTTACATCTCAGATTCAAATTCATCTAATGCCACTAGTCTAAGACAAAAATATCAATTGCAGCCGGCGTTAACCATGTCCGATGTTGATCAAAATATCACAAAGGCTTATGGGTTTGACGATTTAGTAAATCAATTAGGCGTATACGGAGCCAATACCAAAAATTTCAACAAGTTATTTTCTCCAGAAGTCAATGCCTACGATCCACATATTGATTGGGATAAATTTGCCAATTTTAATCAATATTATTGGCTTCCGGTAGGACCTGATCCTATTTCTATTTCTGGACAGCAGCAAAATACAATTAGCACATATGCCGTAACCGATTCCCCGGATGGTCATTATTTTATTTTTTCACCCGACGGAGTTACAGAAGATCCGTTAACTACACTTTATAAAGGTGTAACTTATGTTTTTAACGTAAATTCACAAAATACGTTTTACATAAAAGCAAACAATCAATCCGGCGATTATGCAGCACTTACATCCCAGGATGGAGTGATTAATAACGGTACCAGCACCGGACAGATAATTTTTACGGTAGGAGATACGCTACCTGGAACATTATTTTATGGATCAAGTAATAATGATGTAGTTGTAGGCACTTTCTTGATACGACCCATACAGGATAATTCTTCAATTGATGTTGATCAAGACATTGTAGGCAAAGTTACTTACAAAACAGCCAACGGAATTCAATTTATCAATGGTTTGAAAATTCAATTTGTGGGAAATGTTACTCCTTCTTCGTATCTCAATAAAACGTTTATTGTAGAGGGTGTTGGTAAATCAATTACCCTGGTGGATTTTTCTACGTTGGTGACTCCGGAAATGGTTGGAACAATATTTGATGAAAATTTTGACGCCACAAATTTTGATGACTATCCGTTTGATGGAAATAAAACACTACCTTTAACTCCGGACTATATCACAATAAATCGTGCTAGCAGAGATCTAAATCCATGGACAAGATATAATCGATGGTTTCATGCAGATGTAATTACAACTACCGCGTTGGCCAACGGAAATATTCCAGTTCTTCCATCAACAGGCAGAGCTCAACGACCCATCATTGAATTTGAACCAAACATTCAGTTATACAATTTTGGAACAAATGCTATAATTCCGGTTGACATCATTGATCAAACTAGTGCTGATGTTTTCTCTACGATCGAAGGATCAACTGGCTATACAGTCGACGGAGTTGCTCTAACTTCGGGACAGCGCATTATATTTCTAGCAGATACTGATTCATTGGTATATGGAAATGTTTTTGAGGTTACATTTGTTTCTATAAACGGACAATATGTTATTAATTTGGTAGAAACGTATTCTCCTGTCACAGGCGACGGTGTCAGTATCACACAAGGTGATATAGGACAAGGAACCCAATGGTGGTTTAATGGATCACAATGGAATTCTGCTCAAGCAAGATCAAAATTAAATAGTCCTCCTTTATTTGATTTATTTGACGGATCAGGTAACAGTTTTAGTGATAAGACATATTATGATTCAATTTTTTATGGTAATCAAATTTTTGGATATTCTATTGGTAAAGGTGCCGATGATCTGATATTGGGATTTCCATTAAATTATTACCAAAACATTGGAATTGAAGGTTCCTATCTATTTGAGAATTATTTTAATAACGGATCATTGTCCTTATTAAACGGTAATCAAATTACTACTATTCAAACCTCACAAACTTTTTTACGTGTCAATCAAGGATCAGCTGGATATTCTTATGAAAATGTTTGGACTGCTGGCGCTCCTTACCAGTTAGCTGTTCAGCAATTCCAAGTAGCTCCGGCAGGAACTTCAACTATTCCGGTTACCGTATTTGATAATTCCAGTTTAATAACCGATTTAAAAATTTCCATATTTTTAGATACAATTAAATTAAACACCGATGCTTACACACTCACGACAGCCAGTAATGGATTATCATTGAATGTTAATTTTGTTAACACGTTAACAACTGTGACAAATGTATTGTTCAATTGTTACACCAGCTCTAATCCTAATGAAAAAGGCACATATGAAGTTCCTTTAAATTTAACAAATAATCCGCTAAATGGTCAGATCGAACAGTTCACTCTTAGCGAACTATCAAATCATGTTCAAACAATGACTCAAAATGATCCTGATTTTTTGGGATTATTTCCTGGAGAAAGTAATTTAAAGAGTTTGCCGACTGCAAATAGATACGGCACAAGATTGATTAGTAACAATAATCCGCTGTCTTTTGCGCAGATATTCTTGACAGACATTGAACATAGTCTTATTAATGCAACCAGAGCAGCAGCTTCCGATTATTATCAATTTAAATTAAATTTACTTAAATTAATTTCACAGTCCGATCAGTTTGTAACGCCAGGCGGAATACTTGATCAAGCTATTGGTTTGTTGATCAAGAATAAAAATTATACATTTCCTTATTCATTGAGCGATATGATTCCATATGGGGATAATTATGTTTCAAAATCGTATACTGTCAAGGATATTAGAAATATAAAATATCCTTTGCCGTCTGTTTTTGATATAACAAAATTATCAAATAGAGCCGTTTTAATTTATCAAAATGGAAATTTACTTACATATGGAATTGATTATATATTTGATCCTGATAATCCCAGTGTAACAATAATTGCATCTCTGAAAAAAGGAGATACAATCAACATTGTAGATTACGTCAGTACTGTAGGGTCATATGTTCCGCCTACACCTACAAAATTAGGACTTTATCCTAGTTATGCTCCTTTGATGTATTTGGATAGCAGTTACGTAAATGGTCCTGTTGTGGTCATACAAGGTCACGACGGAAGTCTCACTGTAGCTTATACAAAAGTTGCAGATTATAACAATAAAAATATTGATTTTCGAGATCTGGCATTATTGGAGTATGAAAAACGAGTTTTTAATAATCTTAAAACTCAATACGATCCTGATCTTCTAAATATAAACACTGTTTTGCCAGGAGTATTTAGAAACAACGATTATTCTTACAATGAAATTTATAAATTAATTGAAGGAGATTTTATTAATTGGACTTCTGCCTACAACATAAATTTCATTGATAATGCAGCTTATAATCCTGATTACTCTAAGACTTACAACTTTAAATCTGCCACTGATTATATCTTTAATAGTGTGATTCCGGGAAACTGGAGAGGCATGTACAAGTATTATTTTGATACCGAACGTCCTGATACATGCCCTTGGGAGATGTTAGGATTCACGATCAAACCCATTTGGTGGGAAACTGAATACGGGCCCGGACCTTATACTTCCGGAAACTTGAACTTATGGCAAGACCTTGAAGCAGGATTAATACGACAAGGTAACAGAGCCGGTGTAGATATGACGTATGTGCGTCCAGGTCTTAGTAAAATAATTCCAGTTGACGCCAGTGGTAATACCGTGGACATTAGACAATGGGCGAGTCTTGGTCAGAATGGATATATTAATAATCCGGATCAAGATTGGGCGTTTGGTGATAATGGGCCTGCAGAAAATGCATGGAGACGTAGTAGCTTGTGGCCTTTTGCTGTTCAGATTGCTTGTGCATTGGCCAAACCTGCCGATTATGCGGCCAAAATGTTTGATCCAAGTCGATTGAGGAAAGATGTCACCGGGCAATACAAATATGGCCCTAACAGTTTATTTTTAAGTCCTAGCAATGTCAGTTTGTTCACCGATGTAGACAGTTCAGGAAACACAATTCTATCAGCTGGATACAGCGTCTGGGTAATAGAACATGGTAAAAAACGATCAGCAACTTATCTATCATCTCTAAAGCAGGATTTATCATTTTTAGACTTTAATCTATTTTACAAAATAGGAGGATTTACTGATAAAAATCAATTGGAGATCGTGATTGATTCTGTAAGTCCTAATACCGTGGCGCCTGGGGTATTATTTCCAGGGAATGATTATACTTTATTTTTTAATGTCAGTAATCCAATCAGATCGGTATCTATTTCTGGAATTATTATTGAAAAGAAAAATGGGCAATTTTTAATCAAAGGATATGATAAGCAAAATCCATTTTTTACAATCAATGCGCCAATACATCAAACTAATGATACAATTGTCTCAGTTGGGGGGAAATCCCCGCCATTTTTAAATTGGGCTGAAAACACATTATATATTGCAGGACAATATATAAAATATAATAACACATTTTACACAGTATCAAACACCATTAATTCGGGCACAGCCTTCAATCCGACCGATTATATAAAACTTTCTCAGTTGCCCACTATTGGAGGAGCTACTGTATTAGGTACATTTAATTACAGTTTCAATGATACAATTATACCATATGGAACATATTTTAGCACTCTGCAAGAAGTGTATGATCTTATAGTAGGATACGGACAATATCTTGTTAGACAAGGATTTGTGTTCAACGAATACAATTCTAATTTAGGAGTTACGCTAGATTGGTTTTTTTCTGGAAAAGAATTCCTATATTGGACCACACAAAACTGGGCAGATGGTTCCGTAATTACTGTAAGTCCTTTTGCTGACAAAATACAGTACAAGTTCACCAATGCTGCGGTTGATAGTGTGCTTGATAGTTTTTACAATTACAGTTTATTGAACGCTAGCGGAAACGCATTTCCTTACCAAAATATAGGTGTCAGTAGAGAAGATGGAATATGTTCAATTTCTACAGTGAATACTACCGACGGATTATATTTTGCTAGATTAAATTTGGTACAGAAAGAACATACCATTGTTATGAAAAACAAAAGTATGTTTGGCGATATTGTTTATGATATTGAGACAGGGTATCGTCAGGCAAGAATACTATTGTCCGGATTTGTAACTGGAAAATGGAATGGCAACTATCTAAGTCCTGGTTTTGTCTACGACGATGTTTCCGTTTCTAATTGGAAGGCCTATATTGATTACAGAGTTTCAGACGTTGTAAAATACAATGGGCAATTTTATTCTGCCAATCAAAATATTACAGGATCATCTACATTTGTTCTAACACAATGGGATGTATTAGGATCCGCTCCAGTAGCACAGTTATTGCCGAATTTTGAATATCAAATTAATCAATTCCAGGATTTTTACAGTTTAGATGTCAATAACTTCAATGCTACACAACAACAGTTGGCGCAACATCTCACAGGGTATACTCCAAGACAATATCTTACAAATATCTTTATTGATCCAGTAGCACAATATAAATTTTATCAAGGATTTATTAGAGAAAAAGGAACTTATAATTCTATCGAAAAATTGGCCAAGGCCAGCATACATAATCTACAAGGACAGATCAAGTATGACGAAGAATGGGCGTTTAGAGTAGGATCATATGGCAATTACTTGTCATATGACCAACTGGAATTTCCTTTAGATGAAGCAAATTTTGTAGAAAATTCACAAATAATACAATTTGTTGATACGGTTCCTGTGGTTCCATTTGATCCTATCTCCTATATAACACCTGCACAGGTGAGTATCAAGCCAAACAATTATTCCTCAAATAATGTTTTTGCCACTATAAATTCATCCACCTACACAAATACAAATTTTGTTTTACCAGTGGCAGGATATGTAAGAACAGACGATGTAACTGCAACTGCTTACAATATTGGCAGTTTGTTAGATATAGCAAATAATAATTTGCTGAATGATGGCAATACAATTTGGATAGGATTTACCAGCAATAGCGATTGGGATGTTTTTAGATACACCAAACAAATGGCCAAAGTAATTGGGACACAAATATCTATCCCAGCAACGTCATTACTTTTCATAACAGATTCATTCCATAATTTAGTGGTGGGTGATATTGTTTCCATTAGAGGATTGGACAATGGAACCGATGGTGTTTATAAAGTTCTAGGAATTCCGTCACCAACTTCATTTACAATCAGTTCTACACTGGTGCAGGTGCAGACTCCTACTGTGAGCGCACTGCTATATAAATTTATCAGTGTGAGAATCAATAGCTTTGATGATGTATCTTTATTACAACAGTATGTAGATTTTAAAGATGGAGATAAAGTATGGGCTGACAGAGGAGATGCCTCAACTCCGTGGGCAGGATGGGAGGTATATCAAAAAACGTATAATTATTCTACCGCTAGCGATATCTCAGTTGGCGGAGTTGCGATTGGACAGCAATTTGCATATCAGATGGCAACTAGATATAATAACAATACACTGGTGATATCTGCGCCCAGCTATTACGGAACAGCGGGTGCTAATGGAAACATTTATGTTCTTGATATTTCTAATATAAATCAGCCAATCACGGTAGCAAATTTTTCTCTGTATCCCACATCAACAAATCCTAATTTGGAAACAGCATTAGGATTGGGTGCATCTTTGGCCTATGATGCAGAGCATGATATTGTACTGGCAGGAGCTCCTAATCAAAGTATTGTGCAATTTACAGGCATCAACAGATCTATAAACGCTAATACATCTACCGTTCAACTGTTTGATCTAACCAGTAAATCTGGATTTGGTAGATTTGGCAGCACTATTTTCCTGGCAGAAAATGGTGACCAATTTGGAAATAAAATTTTATTGGTTGCATCACCGGATGAACAAGGTGGACCAATCTATGTATATGGGTTTAATGCAGCAAACAATACAGCTACTTTTGCATATACATTTACTCCTTTGAATGTGTTTCCTTATCATACAAGAGATTATGTAATCGCAGGCAATAGTAATGGAAGTACCATTGCAGTCGCCACTCTTGATCATACTTCTGGAAATAACGGTGTTGGAATTTACAACAGTGTAACTGGATTTCAGTATGCCACGCAGATATTAGATTCAGTATCTGGAGGATTTGGATCTGCGATGGCCATGTCATCCGATGGTATGTATTTGGTTGTATCAGCTCCATATAACAATAATGGAATGGTGTTAGTTTACAAACTTCAAAATCATCAATATACAAAAGTTCAGGAAATATTAAATCCATCCATGGATAAAAATTTGTATTTTGGTACTGCAATTACCATTGACAATAGCGCAAATAAATTAATTATTTCATCAAGCGGAAAACAAAAATTCCAATTAACATTTGACAAAAATGGAACCACTTTTGATAATACCTCATTAACATTTTATGATTATATTGAAAATTCCGGCGTAGTTTCCATATACGAACGTAAAAATATCAATTTTGTTTTTTCCACAGAACTAAAAATTAATATAGATGCTGTCAATTCTTTAGGTGCCGGAAATAATTTTGGAAAATCGCTTGCAATTAACTCAAATAATATATTTGTAGGCGCTCCGGGGATTAATGCATATAGCAGCGTTGGCAATGTGTATGCATTTACGGAATTGAATCCGCCTTCGTTGGGTTGGAAAACTTTAAGGCAGCAAGACTCATTAGTTGATGTATCCAAGATAAATCGTGCAATTACCATTGATACTACAATTGATCAAGTGCAAAATTATTTAGATGTGATTGATCCTATCAAAGGCAGAATAGCAGGTATTGCAGAACAAGAATTAACATATAAAACCCTGTATGATCCTGCAGTTTACAGCGTTGGAACACAACAGGTAGTTGTTGATACCAATACCAGTTGGATTGAAGATCACGTGGGCGAGCTTTGGTGGGATTTATCTACAGTAAAATACATTTGGTATGAACAAAGCGATTTAGAATATAGAAAAAATTCTTGGGGAAAAATCTTTCCAGGAGCAAGCGTAGATGTATATGAATGGGTCACTAGCAGTTATCTTCCTAGTCAGTGGAGTGCTCTTGCAGATACTCCTGATGGACTAGCCAAAGGAATAAGTGGACAACCCAAATATCCAGATAACAGTGTTGTGAGTGTCAAACAATACTATAATGGAGCCACTGGCGCGACTTCAAACATTTATTATTATTGGGTAAAAAATACAGTTGTTCTTCCTGCGCAGATTAATAGACGATTGTCTGCCAATGATGTTGCAAGTGCAATTTTTAATCCTGCAGGATATGGATTAGAATTTGTTTCTATACTTTCTCCTAACGCACTTGCTGTTACAAATTTAATTTCAAATTTAATAGGAGACACTGTCAATCTAAATATTTCTCAAAATCTTATTAATAATGATATCAAGAGACATACGGAATGGATACTGCTGGGCGAAGGAGTGGCTGCTGATCAGCCTACTACTCTTTTAAATAAAAAACTGATTGACAGTTTGGTTGGTCAGGATAGCCTGGGTAATCAAATACCTGATCCATTGCTCAGTGATAGACAAAAATACGGAATTGAAATACGTCCACGACAGAGTTTATTTGTTGATAGAAAAGCAGCCCTCAGAAACGCTATTGAATATGTCAATACCGTTACATCTCAGTACTTAATTACAGATATGATTGATTTTACACTGCTTAATTCCAAGCAAGAAATACCTGCGGTCTATCTAAATGAATACGATCAATTGGTAGACGTTTACGATGATTTGTTAGAAATAAAAACCAGTCTATTTTCGCCAGCAATTCTGACCTGTAGCATCAGTACAGGTACTGGCACTGTTGGAACTATTTCTTCAGTGAATATAATTAATCCTGGATCATATTATGGAACATTGGTTCCTATATATAGTTCAACAGGATCAATCTTAGCATATCAAGGTCCTACTGTACAAATTTATTCATCGGCAAATTCATTAGATATAAGCGGAGCTGTAATTACCACACAGGTAAATGCTGCAGGTAGCATTATAACCGCAACAATTGTGAATCCTGGAAATAATTTTACAGTCAGTCCTATTCTCGCAGTGAGACCTTTCACAATTATTGTTCAAAATGATGTTAATAGTGATAATCTCTGGGCCAAATATCAGTTGATAAACGGTACATTGAATAAAACTTTTACGCAAAGTTTTGATACTACAAAATATTGGAATTACGTTAATTGGGTCAGTGCCGATTATGATCCAGTTAAACCATTAGCGGCAACCGTGGCCGAAACTTATCTACTTGCTTCTTTATCACTAACACTTGGTGATTACGTTAAAGTTAATAATCAAGGAAATGGAAATTATATAATTTTGCAATATGTTGCTAGAAATGGAACGTTCAGTGATAATTTCAATCTGGTTTGCAGCGAAAATGGCACCATTAGATTCAGCGATGACTTATGGAACAGCGTAAACAATGAATATAATTTTGATTATCATTTTACTTACGATCAAACTTTATATGATCAAACGCCTGTTACAGAATTAATCAATATATTAAATGCTATAAAAAATAATATTTTTATAGGTGAATTATTAGTCTATTGGAATTATTTTTTCTTCAAGGCAGTCAAGTACGCCATGAGCGAACAATTATTTTTGGACTGGGCTTTTAAAACATCATTTATAAATGTTACAAATCTTGCCGGTTCCTTGGATCAACGTCCGGTTTATAAATTTCAAAACAGTCAATATTATCAAGAATATATCCAAGAGGTAAAGCCATATCATACCAAGATAAGGAATTATCAAGTGGAATATAGCGTGATAGATCCTAGTCAGACATACACTACTGATTTTGATCTGCCGTCTTTTTATAATACACTAACTCAGAAATTCACAGTTGCCAATCCAGGTGATAGCATATTGAATTCCTATCCTTGGAAGGGATGGGCAAGTAATTACACTTTAAGCGTTGATAGTATTATTGTTGAAAATCCAGGAAGTGGATATACTTCTGTACCAACTGTTCAAATTATTCCTGCAATGGGTGATACCGGCGCTGGAGCAACTGCAGAAGCATCTATTTCTTTAGGAAAAGTGGTAGGTATAACTGTAACCAATGGCGGAAGCGGGTATACCTCTACGCCTACAGTTTTAGTCGTAGGAGGCGGCTCAACTAATTTAACTTTGGCTTCTGCATATCCTGTAATGATTAATAAAAAAGTAAGGAATGTTACCACAGAAATTAAATTTGATCGTGTTTCAGGAATTTCTGAAATCAGCACTTCTTCAGTGACTGATGTATTTTACTGTGATGGAAACACATTGAAATTTCCTTTATCCTGGGCTGCTGAAAACAAAAAATCTAATATATCAATTAATGTTAATGGGCTTAGAGTATTGGCCACTGAATATAATATAGTTACTTACAAACAATTAACTAACGGATATCAAAAGCTGTATTCAACCTTGATTTTAAATGTTGCTCCTCCTAACGCACATATATTAACAATAACTTATAATAAAAATGTTGATTTGTATTACGCTGCTGACAGAATATCAGCATTTTATAGTCCTACTCCTGGAATGCCGGCAAATAATATTGCACTACTAATGTCAGGAGTTGAATTTCCAGGAACGCAAATACAAGGTCTACCATTTTCTTATACAACAAACTGGGATGAAGCGCCGTTTGGTCAAACATTATATGGTGATGATTCCGATTATTATATCACTAGCGGAGTTGCTGTAACTGCTTCTTCAGGAACATATCAATTGCAGGTAAACAGTATTGCTGGAATAACGCCGGGACTATATGTCAACACAGTTGCATTGACCACTTCAACGTTAAATGACAATAAATTTGGAATCAATAATGTCACTGTGATATCTGTCAATACAGCCGCATCAATAGTGACTTTTAGCACCTCCACTATTGAAACAATTATTGCCGGAACCGTAATGTTAGAATTCTGGGATTTTAACAAAACTTCAGGAATACTTGACACCGTTTTAGATGGCGGAGATCTAGGTTATACAACTGCTACCGGTACTGGGACTGCTGATATAATAGTTGACGCAGATAAATTTATCTCTGCTAATGTAAGCAACAGTCCTGAAGAACTAATCAATGGCAGTGTAAGTGACACATTGGGAATCAGTATTTTTACTAGAGATAATCCTGGAGTACCGTTAGTTACACAAACCTTCGATCAAATTAATCAGATAACGTCTACTTCTATTTTTAATTTGATAACACTTCCTCCCAATACTTCTTCGGTACTTGTTTCGTTTAATAATCGAGTATTAAACTACGGCAATGATTACACTATTAATTTTAATAATCAAACATTAATTATTAATACACAAACCACCACCGGGTTGGTAGGTATTACTGCAATAAGTGCAGGAGGAAATGGATATATTAATTTTAATTACATAGAGGCATCTAACACCAACACAATTAGTCTCAGTATTGGAATACCCAGCGAAATTGGCAGTTTATATGTTAGCCTAAACGGCGTGACATTAACTTCTTCGCAATATAGCTTAAATTCTCAAGGAGAGATAGTTGTAACAGGCCTGGATCCTGCGTCAGTTAATGTATTGCAGGCCTATGCGTTCTTGGGATCCTCATACAGTGTGGTGCATCAACAAACACATATTTTTAACGGTAGAGATACTGCGTTTGCAGTTTTGGCCTATCCAGGAAATACATGGTCTCCAAATTCTCAGGCTATCGTGGAATATAATAACAGTATAATTCTAACTCCTCCTAATACTGTATACTATTCAATTAACAGTAATCAAACAATATTTTTAATTGACCCAAATAACAATTATCCTTCAGGCGCTTTTAGCTTAGGATCGCTCGAGGTATATGTAAATGGAGTTCAACTTAGAAACGGAATAGATTTTATATTGAATCAAAGCGCCGATAGTATTCAGTTTAATAATGGATTTTTGCATACCGGTGATGTAATGGCCATCACTAACTATTCGTTTAGTGATTATTATTTCAAATATGGAGGAATTGACATTACCAATCCTGCATATCACGGATATGGTAGTCAAATTAAAGTTGTTACATTTACAGATGCCACAGGATCATTGATTAGAACAGAGGTATTTAAGAGCCATTCTTCTAGGCAATATAAAATAAGCAGAATCGCACTTAATCAAAATTATCTTTGGGTAACTATCGGCGGCTATCCTTTGATAAATGGGGTAGATTTTTATGTGGGTACTGATAATCAAACGATTATTATTAGAGATACATATCCGTTTGATGGTTCTCAAATGGTTTCTATAATGAGTATGGCCAATGTCACAGACACAGTGTCTTTAGGATATAGAGTTTTTACTGATCTACTGAATAAAACGCAATACAAGAGATTGAGTCAAAATAACACAACGCAATTGGCACAAGATTTACAAATTACAGCAACTAATATTGTTGTACAGAATATATCTGGTTTAACTCCGCCAAATCCTGCACTAAGAACCAGTGGACTGATATTAATTGAGGGAGAATTAATACAGTTTAATGGAATTTCTGGCAATACATTAACTGGAATCACTAGAGGAAGTTTTGGAACAGGATCTAAATCTATATACTATGCTGGAACTACTGTTTTAGATCAAGGATATAGGCAAAATCTTCCATATTCAGAATCCATTGTTCGCCAAGTGCTAACAGCTACAAATACCACATCTTACAGTATAAATGGGATATTGTTAACTACCGCTACTTCTATTAATCAGGTATCCATTTATTATGGAGGACAGTTGTTAAACAAGCAAGGGTATTATCAACAAGATGCATCAGTTTGTTATGACGCTATTACTTCAAACATTATCGGTACAGTATCTACTTCAACCCTTCTTCCAGCTACCACTGTGCTAGGAACAGCTTATCTAGTTTCGGGATCAAATCAAGTTTGGACCTATACTGCATCTAAACTTGCATCAGCTACGACCACAAATGGATATGTTTATAGCGGACTTATGTACGTTAATCCGCAATTTACAATCACAAATGTTATATCAAATGGAACAATCAGTACCGCGACTTTGATATTGAATCTTCCATCAATAACTCCAGGAATTTCAATATCTGTTGTACAACGAACGGCAATTAATAATTTTTATGCCTCAACTACTACCTCATTACTAAATGATACCGGAATCGTAGCTAAAATTTTACAACTAAGTCCGGCCTTGTTGCCTGATAAATATTACTATGAATAATAATGAGAAAAATAAAATGACGGAAAACATGCAAAAAAATCCTAAAACTGCTGACAAACCTAATGAATTGGGGTCAATCAGAGTGCAAGGACACATTAAAATCTTTGATCCAGAAACCAAAGAAATATACGTAGATAAAAGAAACGCTATCAACTACGAAAATTTCTCAATAGCTTTGGCCAACGGCGTTGCGAATTTGAATCAAAGTTTTATCTCGGAAATGGCTTTTGGTAATGGAGGATCACGTATTGATCCTACTGGAATTATTACCTATTTAACTCCAAACACAGTTGGATCTAATGCGGCACTTTATAATCAAACTTATTTCAAGGTAATTGATGCCAGTAACCCATTTGATATAGATCCGGCAAGAAATTTTATGGAAGTAAGACATACTCCCGGAACCTATTATTCTGATGTAATTGTAAGTTGTCTTTTAGATTTTGGAGAACCAAACGGTCAGTCAGCGTTTGACACAGCAGCCAATCAAAGTAGTCCTTATGTTTTTGACGAATTAGGACTTAGGGGTTACGGACCAAATGGGCAAAATACCGGTCCTTTATTAACGCATGTAATTTTCCATCCAGTGCAAAAAGCATTAAACAGATTGATACAAATAGATTATACTGTCAGAATACAAAGTCTGACTAGCGGAAGTTAATTATGCCATACGTTGTGAACAGATCAACATCCACTAATCCCCCAATCATCATTCCTGATGGAACTGCCAATGTTGCCGACACTAGTTTAACTTTGGTAGGTAGAAATTATCCAAATTATGGGCAGGCTTTTGCTCAAAATTTTGTTTATCTACTTGAAAATTTTGCAAGCCCTAACGCTCCTACAGATGCAATACAAGGACAACTGTGGTATGATTCTGCACATGCAAAGTTAAGATATTTTGACGGATTGCTGTGGAATCCGGTTAATGTTGCTTATGTAACTACGTCAGCTGGGCGCGATGCATCAATACCTAACCCTCAGTATGGCGATCTTGCTGTGCTATATGATACTGCTCAAATACAAGTTTTTACCAATTCCGGACCATACGGTAGTTGGCAGTCGCCGTCAACTGCTTTAAATGCCGGATCAATTACTTCGTTAAATCCTGAAAATGTTACCACTCAATTATCGGGTTTAATTCCTGTTGTAGATTTTGGTGGTCAAATTTTTAATACAACAAAATTAAATTTTTTAGGTGATGTTTATCCATCGCTGGTACAAACCGGTATGATAGTATTATGGCCAATGGCTATAAGTACGGTGCCGTCGGGATGGTTGCCTTGCAATGGATTATCATATCCATTTTCAAGTTACCTAAATTTGTACAATGTCATAGGAACAACGTATGGAAATCCGTATCCTAATTATTTCTCCGTTCCTAATTTAATCGGACCAACAACTGGTACCAACACTTTACTTTACATAATCAAGACCTAACACTATGTCATATACAATAATTAATTCAGATGGTACAGTTTTATTAACACTTGCTGATGGAACAATAGATCAGAACGCTACAAGTTTAACGTTGATTGGAAAAAATGTTAATTCTTATGGACAGTATTACAATGATAATCTTGTGGCCATGCTTGAAAATTTTGCTACCAATGGAATACAACCTAGAAGTCCTTTAGTTGGTCAGCTGTGGTATAATAAGAGTAATGGTCGACTCTATGCCTATACTCCTTTTAATACATTTAATCCGGTTGGCATCCCTGCTGTTTCCCCTAGTCAGCCTGTGGCTCCTAGTATTGGGGATTTTTGGATTGATAGCATAAACAAACAATTGTATTTTACAACAGATGGCTTAAATTTTACCTTGGCCGGACCACCTAATTCAATTAATTCAGCAACCATTAGGAATGGATGGTATGTTGATTCAATTATAGACAATGCCAGTAATTCTAGGTTAGTGGCCAGTTTATACAACAATAACAGTTTATTAGCAGTAGCATCATCTGCAACATTTACCTTTGGCACAAATTTTAATGGGATGAATTCTACCAATGTGGGCATAACATTAAATCCCGCCATTCAAGGCAATATGTTTAATGGTATGGCTAGCAGTGCGCTTACTGCTAATACCGTGAACACAGTGAGTCAAAGTTATGTATTGCTGTCATCAAACAGTATAAATCAAACTATAACCGGCCCACTGACTCTTCAAGGACGACTGCAGGCTTTAGATTCTAACGGAATTAGTGCAGGAACCAGCGGCGAAATTTCGATCACTACGCTGCCAAATGGATATGCCTATCTAAGCAGCAACGCACAAGATAATCTATTATATGTTAGAGTCACTAGCAGTTTAGTAGGCGGATATATTAATGCCATGGTCGTTAATCCCAACGATAACTCTGCAAATACTGCCACAATTACATTTTTTCCAGGATCAAATAGTTCGCAAGTGACATTTGCAGGAAATGCAGTAGTTTCTGCAAATCTAACAGTAAATGGGACCTTGACCAATCTTAATTCCACAAATGTCAACATAAAAAGTAAAATACTATCGCTGGCCACAGGTCAATCGGTTCCTAGTGATAATTTTGCCAATGGTGGAGGAATTACGCTAGTTGGATCAACCAACCATACTATATCCTGGACCACTTCTTCCGGAAAAGCCTGGCAAGTGTCAGATAATTTTAATTTGATATCGTCAACCGGAACTTATCTAGTAGGCGGAAATCCGGTATTAACATCTTCAACATTAGCATCGGGGGTTTCTTCCGCTCCTGGGTTAACAAGTTTAGGAACACTAAAATATCTTACTGTAACAAATATAACCATTACCTCTAGCACCATCTCAACAACTTCGTCCGGTGCGGCGGCAAATTTGTATCTAAGTCCTGTAAATGGCGGAACGGTTGATGTTTTAGGTAATAAAATAACTACCTTATCGACTTGTACCAATCCGTCTGATGCTGCCAATAAGTACTACGTTGATAATATTTTTGCCAAGGTAGGAGCCAGAGGATATGCATTTAGCATGGATATCACTGCCATGTCCAATCCGCCAAGAAATATCATAGGATATCTAAATGCTGTGTTGCCTATAACCAATAGTGATTCAACCTATAATTTAACCACAGGAACTTTTGCCAATGTCCTGTGTTCAACTAGTACTGCATATATTCCTAGTCAACCTATAACGGTAAATCAAACCGGGGCAGTTACAGTGTTTGATACTAACGGAGTACAACAATCTGTATTAACTGGGGTAGGAGCAACTCTTCCTGCCATTAGTTCAACACAACAAAATCCAATTATTACCATAGCATATAGTGTTTTAAAATTCCAAATTCTTGCAGGCCCGTCAGGATTGGCATGGACCTATCAGGGAGTAGTACCTGTAGTGCCAACAAATTAATATTAAAAGGAATTCAACATGCCATATACAATTACTTTAACCGACGGAGCGACACTTACAACAATTCCTGACGGACATTATGATAACACTACAAGTTTGACTCTTCCTGGAAAAAATCTTTCAGGGTATGGGCAAATACAAAATGAAAATTTTATATATTTGCTAGAAAATTTTGCAAATACCTCTGCACCGGCGGGTCAATTACTAACTGGACAACTTTGGTTTAATAAAACTACCAATTCCTTAAACGTATACAATAACAGCAACTGGCAGCCGTTGTCGGTGATATCGACCAATCAATCTGTTGCTTCAAACTTTGGAAATTTTTGGTATGATACTGTAAATAATCAATTGTCAATCAATACAGGATCTGGTTTTACCGTAATTGGGCCGGAACAAGTTCCTGGCTACGGAACAACACGATTGATTTCAACACAATTAACCGATATCAATAATAATAATTATGCTGTTATTGAATGTTTGGTTAATAATGTTGTTGTTGCCATTATTAGTCAACGCGCATTTACACTTAGTAATGCAGTTAATCCTATCGCAGGTTTCGCCAATATCTCAAATGGCATCACCTTATCGGCTACTTCCATACTATCAGGATTGAGTTCGTCGGCTACCAATGCGTCTTTACTATTAAGTTCGGATCAAACTCAATACATTCCTGCATCAACTATAGCATATAGTAATACTATTGTACAAAGAGATACGCAAGGTAATATTTCAATAAATGGATTGGCTACAAACGCTACCAACGGCATTATATATGGATCCTGGCAGGCTGATACCGGAATATCTCCCACTGTAAATGGAGGATCTAATTTAGGATCATCTTCTTTACAATGGGGATCCGTTTACGCTCAAGCCGTTAATTCTACAGTTGTTACTGCTGGAACAGTCAATGTAGGTACTGTTAATTTTTCAGCGTTGATTGATCAATTTTCTACTCTTGTGAATAAATTTGATAAAGATAAAACTCTTTCGGCAAATTCTGATGTAAATGTTCCTACACAAAAAGCAGTAAAAAATTATGTTGACACTCAAATCAGCCAGGTCAGCTTGCAACAAGGACCTACTGGATATACTGGATCAGTTGGTCAACCCGGAAATACTGGATATACACAAAGTTTATCTCCAAATGGATACACTAAACTTCCTAATGGTATGATTATGCAATGGGGCACCGCCAATAATTTATCCAATCCTATATTAGGAAATAGCAATTATGGTCCTTTTACTTTTTATACTCCGTTTACTACAGCTTGTGTTCATGTAGGCGTAAGTTTGCTGTTGAGCAATGGAAAACCTGCACAAATCGCAGCCAGTGCATCTGCTTTTGGTACAAATCAATTTTATGTTGCTACAGGAACAGGCAGTGGAGCAAATGCAAATGGGTATACCTACTTTGCAATTGGATACTAAAAGGAGTAAATATAGCTAATGCCTTATATATTAAAAAATTCAAACGGAACTACGTTGACTACGGTTGCTGATGGATCAGTAAACAATAGTACCTCATTGACGTTTGTGGGCAGAAATTATGCAGGATATGGTCAAATTTTAGATCAAAATCTTCTATACCTATTACAAAATTTTTCAAATAATACCAGCCCTAATAATCCCATACAAGGTCAGTTATGGTTTAATTCGTCTGCTGCTAATGAAAATCTAAATGTTTACGATGGCAGCAAATTTAGACAAATTCCAATAATTGATTTGCAACCGGGTACAAATGCCATTGGCAATTTTTATTTCAATACTGCTACCAATACCTTAAATATTATAGATCCAGGCGGTTTGTCTCAGACTATTCAATATGCGGCTTCAAGCGGAAATATTGGATCGGCAGTAGTCACAATATCAGATAGCGCAAATACAGTTCATTCGGTTTTAGCAACACAATTTAATGGATTAATTGTGTCTGTACAATCCGCTAATTCATTTTTAGTTAACACCTCTGATCCTTTATATGCGGCTTTTCCTTACGTTACTTCTGGAATTACCTTAGCAAACGCACCCTTGGCTTCTAATTTAGGAATTATGATTCCTTATTCAGGAAATCTCATTTGGGGATCAGCATCAAATTCAATTACTGCTAATAAATTGCAAGTTACCTCAAACGGCGCGATATCATATCTATCAGCATCAGTAAACACATCAACCAACAGTATTGCAGCCAGAGACAGTAGTGGTAATTTATATGCTAACACATTCGTTGGAAATTTAATAGGAACAGTAATAAATGGTCAAGGCGGTGTAGCTGCCAATTCCGTACAAAACGGAGTAAATTCAATGATCTTTAATTGGGTGGGTGGAACTAATGGCAGCCCATCATACATATGGGGATCAAATACCAGCACATCTGCATATGCCTGGCCGGCTGGTAATACCACAGTTGGTTTTGCAAATACAGCTTCGTATGCACTTTCAGTCAATCAAAATGCAAGTAACAGTTGGGCTGCTCCGCAGATATTTTACAACTCTGCAAATTTTATATCAGCAGTAACTTTTCAAAATTCTTCAAATGTTGCATTTACAGGGCAAACAATTTTTAGCAATCAAACACAGTTTGCTCCAAGTAAATTTACGCTTATCAACGATGGAGCTGCCACGAATCCCACATACTACGGAATAGGATTTAAAGAAATTCCTCAGAATGTAAAATTAAATAATTATTCAACTGTGTCAAGCGATTCTGGAAAACATCTTCTTTTCTCCGCAAACATCGCAGCGACATTTACTATAGACGATGCAACAGTGAATTATAATTTTGGCACAGTGATTACATTTGTTAATATGGGTACCGCTAATCTTACCATTGTGTTAAATGGTACCGGATCTGCTCTTTATCTAACCGGTGCAGGCACGCCAGGATCAAGAACTCTTGCGCCATATGGTGTAGCTACCGCTATGAAAATTGGCACACTTCAATGGATCATGTCTGGATCAGGATTGAGTTAATGGCCGGAATCTTAAATGCAGGATTTTTTGGATCTTTTAATCCCATAAAATTAAATAATCATACTTTAAGTAATCGACTAAGTGTTGGCTATTCTCTACTCAATACCGGACAGGCGGTAGGACTCATCGGTGCTCAAGGAGGTCAAACATCACAATTTTATCCAGGAGAATGGTTAGTGGCAGGAAATGCTGCAAATTATGATGTCTATGCCACGTTCTCGTTAAATCCTCCAACTAGCGGAATAACAAATACATGGCTAAATTTAGGCACTTCACAAACGTGGACCAATTACGGCAGTGGAATCGGCGGTGAAGTTATCTGCGTGCTGTCGATCAAAATCGCGGCTACCAATAATCATTCAAAAATTTTATCTACTGCAACCATAACATTAGACAACCTTGGTGTAGGAGCCGGCAATATATTCCGTTAAACTGACATTGGGGCTGGAATGATTTCGTAGCAATTATATCCAATTAGTTCAATATCCAACATTGTAAAATCTGTTATTACATCGATATCTTGATTAAGTTGAATCCGAGGCAAGTCAAACGGTTTACGACCTAGCTGTTCTTTCACTTGTGCCACATGATTGTTGTAGATATGGGCATCACCCAATGTCAATATCAATTCACCTACTTCTAGATTACAAACCTGTGCAATCATGTGTGTAAATAATGCATAACTGGCAATATTGAAAGGCACTCCTAAAAACATATCTGCAGATCTTTGGTATGTCTGGCAACTTAGTTTGCCATTATTGACATAAAATTGACTCATCATATGGCAAGGAGGCAAAGCCATGAGATCTAATTCTCCAGGATTCCAAGCAGTTATAATATGTCTACGGCTGTAAGGATCTTGCTTGATACCATTGATCAATTCAATCAATTGATCATGATTTTGTAAAATAACCTTGTTTACTCGAACCAGTGGTTTACGCCATTTGCGCCATTGTACGCCATAGATACGCCCCAAATCACCTGCATGGCGTTTCATGCGCTTTTCAACCCAATACTCAGCATTGGCATTATCTGTCCAGATAGTTTTTTTATCGCTGTATCTATGACCATGTAAAATTTCTTTTAGTCTATTTTCATCTCCGCTGCCCTCAATAAACCAAAGTAATTCGCTCACCACTGCCCGCCATGCTAGTTTTTTGGTAGTTATCGCAGGAAATCCTTCGGCAAGATCAAATCTCATTTGTAAACCAAATTTACTAATGGTACCTGTTCCGGTTCGATCTGGACGCTGCTCACCATTTTCTAAAACATCACGAAGCGCGGATAGATATTGTTTCATTTTTTTAATATTCTTTTATTTTGTATTTGTGAGTGGTTTTTCTTGAACCATGATAGATCTTCTTTGAAGGTTGGCCAAGGCATTGAATCATTAAATCCAACACCTTGGCTTTTGTCAACAGCAACAATACATGAGATCATTCAACTTCGATCTGCGGAACTTTTTTCTTAGATTTTGGAGGATCTAATTTATCTGCTTCCTTGCGTAAATGGGTAGCCTCTGTGTAAAGTGCATCAGCTCTAGCTCGCATCTCTTCTGGTGTCAAGTCAAACTTAGCTTTATCGCTTGATACCGATTCGTTAACAGGGCTTTTCTTCTTATTACGTGAAGGCTTTTCCGCATTTTCGTCTTTGACTGCTAAATCTTCAACGCTAACGCCTTTTTGTTGAGCAATAATCTTGTTGAGCTCATCCAAAGGAATTTGAGATTGGCTGTCAGGAGTCATAAGAACCATGTGGGTAGGTACTTTTTTTAAATGACCCTGACTATGCAAATATCCTAACATAACACTGCCGTCTGGAAATCTCCTAGTGGCCAAAACATCGGCCAGTTCGTTAGACTGCTGAGCAGTTTCACTTTCAATCAAACTCATCAAGCTGTCATGAAATGCATCTGCCAATCCCTGAGTACCCACTACCAGAGCAGAAGTTGCATCTCCTGGTAGAGTTCTATAAACCACAGCTAATCTCGCTGAGTTATTTTTCATTTTACCAACATGTTTCATATAATATCCTTATTAAGCTACTGATTTTTCAGTTGTAGCTGTCTCAAGAGCATTAACAAATGTATCTAATTTTGAGAAAACTGTGCCAACTGCCAACATTTCCGATGCAGCAAACGCGCCTCGACGAGACGCCATATCAACCACGGCGCGAAGGTTCTTTAAATCGCTCAATTCCAACGAAACTGGCGTCTGCTGTTGTGAAACATTTTCTGTATTCTCTGTCATAATATCTCCTTTATTTTTGTAATGTGTATAGACTACGGTTAATTTTATACCTATATTATTTACGCCAATTTAGTCGCTTGGCTAAATTTTTTAATCTCTTTTATTTAAATAAGGACACGCTAAACTAAACATAGTAAGTTCTCTCGGATCTTCCAATCCAATTTCACATACATCTACTGTTTTTCGCTTTTCATCAAGTCCGTGTACAATGCTAACGCAATATCTACTATTTAGATTAAAATAAATCCACTGATCAATTTTTTCAACTTCTTGAATCGATGAGATTTTTATAATTTCAAAATGAATAGGAATGTAGGGCAATCTTCTTTGCCCTACAATGTTAAGTGGATTCACAGTTCCTTTTATTAGAGACATTTACTTGTAATGCGCGGTTTGACCAAATGGAGCAGTAATAGAATCACTGCCGTGAATGATGAATAAAGTTTCGCAATAATCTTCATCACCCCACCCGCCGCCGGGTTGACCGTCGGTAAACATGATAAAACGTTTGGGTTCGATTCCATGTTCTTTCATAAATTCCCAATTGGCTTCAAACAAAGTACCGCCGCCGCCTTTGACTTCATACTCTAAAATTTCATCAGCATTATCACCAGTAAATTTGGCATAATTATAAACTCGTGTATCAAAACACCATAGATCCAATTTAAAATCAACGTATTCGTCCATGATGCCTTTGACTTCGCTAATCATTTCTTTGGCCTGAGTGTTGGTAATACTGCCACTCATATCAAAAGCCACTGCAACATCGATTGTTTCTTCGTTCATCATACCGGGCAATATTGCACCACTGTGCTGACTTTTACGATTGGGTCGAGAAAAACTGAAATTATTTTTTATGATGCTTTGAATATTCATGCGCAACATCTGCCGCCAATCCATTTTAGGTTCAGTAAAATCTGAAATCATGCGACGTATACCTTCGGGAATCTTACCAGCACCCGCACTTTGCGCAGCGGCTACCATGGCTTCTTTAATTTCATCTCGAATTTGTTTACGTTCTTCGGCGGTTAGTTTAGGACGACCTCCGGATCCATCTGTACTACCGTCATCGCCGCCGCCACTATTTTCACCATCTAGATGTTCATCTAATAGCTCGCCCAATTGTTCAAAATCAATCTTTGGAGCTTTTTGATATAATTCATCATAGACCTGTTCATAACTCCAGCCTCTATATTTGTTATCTTGGAAAATTTTGATAAAAGAAGGTACTTCGCCAATACGTTCATCTTTGCAGATTTGATTAACAGTATAATCTGCTGCGATGTTTGAAAGTACCGGATCTCGACTACTTCGTCGACCAAGATGATCAAATACATTATGCAGTACTTCATGAGCAAAACAAAATTCTGCTTCTTTTGGTTTGATTTTATTAACAAATTCATTGTTGTAATAAAACTTACGTCCATCCGTGGCCACAGTTGACAGCCATTCGCTGGCATCAATCAGTGTAAGACGGGTGGCCATATTGCCAAAGAATGGATGTCTTAGCAATAGACCGATACGTGCAGTTACAAGTTTTTCAACGATTTTATTTTTTTCTGCATTGGAAAATTCTCTCGTCTTGGTTTTTTTAACCTTTTCTTGTTTCATAATAGTGGTCATAAAATTACCTATTCTTGTTTATAAAGTTATTAATGATAAAAGGGGCTTTGCCCCTTTTATCTTATCCTTCCATTGCTTGGATAATAAATTTTCCATATTTGGCATGAAACTCATCAAAGTTTTTAAGTTTACTGGCATCAAACGGCAAGTTATAATTGGTCAATGCAATTTTTGCGCCCATCACTGTTAATTCGGTTGGAAAATTGTCCATCATAAAACGAAAGAAATTATCGGCCATTACATCCCAATTTTTTACTTTCTTTTTATCGGATTCTTGCAGTTCATAGCACATGCTGATATTCAAAGAATACATAGCAGATACTTCTTTGATAGAGCATTTTTGCACCTTGCCTAATAAAATATCTGTTGGATTAGGCATCTGTTTAGCAACTTTTCGATGTGCCATAAATTTAACAGCAAGTCCTTCGCCCACTGCTCCTGCAATCAAATCAGTTAGTGTGCCTTCGTCAAGATCGTCATCCTCGAGAAGATTGCTCACAAAAGTCCAACTACGCGGAGTTGCAAATGCTCGACTTGCACTTTTTGGTTCAAAATCATAAAGATCCTGTTTGGCAAAGCTGAGATATCCAACCACTTGCTCGTGAATCTTGTTATTGGTCGCCCAATTGAGATAATCCTCAAAATCAGTACGAAGTTCCACGTGCAAGAAACGATTTGCCAACGGAGCCGGCATACGATATGTAACACCTTTATCAGTTTCTCGATTACCAGCAGCAACAATGCTAACACCGTCGGGTAACTTATAGGTACCAACACGGCGGTTAAGAATTAATTGATAAGCAGCAGCCTGTGTGGCAGGAGCTGCAGAGTTCAGCTCGTCTAAAAATAAAATTGCTGTACTATCAGGATCTGTAGGAAGTTCTACAGGTGGAGCCCAACACATCGTGCCTAGTTTGGAATTAAAGTAAGGAATTCCTTTAACATCAGTGGGTTCCCACAGACTCAAACGAACATCAATCACTTCTCGACCTTGTTCTTCGCCTACCTGTTGAACAATTTCGCTTTTACCGATACCAGGAGGTCCCCATAAAAATACTGGACGTTTGATTTTGATACATTTACGAATGCTTTTTTTAGCTTCGTTAGGGCTAACTGTGCGATTTGCGGAAATTTTTTCTGCCATGTGACACCTTTGAAATGAGTTTCGATTAAAAATTACTACTGAAGCGTTATTTTATTAGATTTTTAATTCAGTGTCAATGAATTTTTGAAAGAGTATTTTTGGATTTACCAAATTTGTATAAATCGCCGCCAAACAATATCATTTGTACCGCTACTTTTTCTCGAGAAACATAGATGGCAGTTTTATTAATATACCATGGACAATCTATAAACTTATCTAGCCAAATAACCAATTGACTTGTCCAAACTGTATTTCCTGGTAAATCAATTTTATAAAATTTTAAAAAGTTACTGAATGATTTAAATCCTTCCGAGGTTAAACGCAGACTTCTTTCACCATTTGTTCTTATATTAAACCACCAAGATTTATAGTTTTTTCGTATCAAGACATCGTCGGGTGTTTGGCCCAAGGAATCTTTTAATGTTTCCAAGGTTAATTTATATTTGGTATCCATGATGCATTGTACTTATGCGACCTTTTGGCCGGTTACTAATTTATAAACAGAAAAATCATTGGTATTGAATAATTTGTTTAATTTTTCTGACAAATTTAATGCGTGACCAACATTGGAAAAGGATACCTTTTTGTATTTAGGTCCTACTTGTTGTGCAACAATTGAGTTGGTTTTAAGATTAATAGGGCTATCTTTATAAAAAACTGCCCAAATTGCCTCGGCTTCTAACACCTGTTCGGTTTTAAAATTTTTTTTATTAGTGATTTCTAATAAAATATTAGGTTTTGGACGTGACATAGTGTGTTCCCTATTGAATTACACACTTATTTATTCAAACTTTTTTTAAAACAGCCCTCCGTCCATTTTTATGGACAATGATGCAGGCTGATTTTGTGAATTTTGTAATTTTTCGTCTAATTCACCTGCAAGCCTAGTCATTACTACAGCTAGACTGTCTGACAACATTTGCACATCTTTTATATCTAAAATTAATTTTTTTTGATTATTTTTGATAGCGATTCTTGCCTTTTCGAGATAATTTTCAATAGGTAATGTATTGAGTTGATTCATTGTTTATTGACCACATTTAATTGAATTTTCATTTCTTGTTCGGTCTTAAATGGTCCTTGATAAGGATATCGTTCTAGTGTAATCAATTTTGGACAAAAACTTTTTGCCCACCTTTTACGGAATTTAATTATATAATATCCTGCGCAGTATAAACTTTTACTTTTTGAATTCTTAGAATAAATTGGTAATTTTTTCTTTATATTGTACACAGAATTAAATGGACGACAGCTACAAGGAAAGTCATAGATTGAGTTAATATCATTATTTTTCAAGTTTGACTTGATATTATTGAGACTTTCTTTAAAAAGTTCTTCGCCAAATTTTGATTTTACCGCAGATATGTCTTTTAACTCTATTTTCTTTCCTTTGGTAAAAAATGCATATCCTTTTTCTTGTTTATTTAGAGTTCCAAGTTTACTTCCATGTTCTTCTAAAATCCATGCTTTATTAGGAATTAATACTTTTGCGTTGGTATTCATATATATCTTCTTTATTATTTAATATGATTGATATTTGGCATTTAATGCTTCAACATAGCTGTCAATTTGCTCTGTTATTTTTACTAAACTATAAGAATTACAAAACTTCAATAATCGTATTCCTACCTGACCAACATTTTTATTTTGATTTCGAGCATTATCTATTGTCTCTTTGATAACTGCTTTAATTTCTTCGGGCTGTGCGGTTAGATCGCACAATTGAACATTTCTTTGATAATCTTTAATCACCTGATGCTCAACTCCTTCGTGATCAGTCCAGCGTTGGAGCATTAAATTATTCCAATTGTATCCTTTAGAATTCCTATCTGCATACGCCTCTTGCAATCCAACTTTATTTTTAGTGCCTTTGGTTCTTACGCCGGGATATGCGCTAAAGATATTGTCGCTGGTGTCTCCGCGCATGCATTTTTCAAAAAGTAACCACTCTGGATCCGGCGCTGTTTTTTCCGCATTGGTTTTCTTATCTACAACGGGCTTGCCTTTTTCGTCAAAATAACCTTCATGAGTAATAGTTACTCCGCTTATTCCGTTATACTGACGAACATTAGGCGCCACTAATTGTGCAAAATCACCATCGGTACTAATGATAACATGATCCTTGTCTGGATGTGACTGTATCCATCCAGCAATGAGATCATCGGCTTCCAATTGTGGATGCTGTAACACAGTACAATTCGTTTTATCTTTAACAAAGTCTTTAAATTGATCAAATGTTTCCCAAAAAATACGATCTTCTTCGGCTTCTTTGGGACTTTGTGCGGCACGCGCTTCGGTACGCTGTCTTTTATAAGGCGGGTAAATATCTTTACGCCAAGATCTTCCTTCTAGACAAAAAACCACATGACTTCCATTAAAATCTTTCCAACTTTTCCTAATACTGGTCAAGATGGTGTGTATGCTCATGCCAACTTTGTCATCCAAACTTCCCCATGTGGCGTGTCTGGCGCGAAAGAATGTGTTAGCTGTATCTACAAGAATATATGTCATTAGCTGATTTCTGACCTTCCGTCCCCTAGATTTTGGACGTTAATGTAACCACTGCCTCTACGGTCCATTTCAACTCCGGTTTCTGATGCCACATTTTTACAGATTTCTCTAAACCATGCATCAACCACTTCTTCGTCACTGTCGCCGTAGTACCCTTCAGCCTTCAATTGTACAACAAAATGATCATTCCAGTCAAGCTCAAAGAACCCGTTGCGGATATTTTGATCATTGATGTGAGTTTGCAGCACATTGATATAGGGTTCTTTTTTGGAATTGGCGATTTCTTTAGGAGTCATCCTAGCAAATGCTTCGGATACCCGACGCTCTTCGTCGGCACGCGCAGCAGCAGCCGTGGCTTCTTCGGCTTTTTGAAATGCCTGTTGTGTTAAACTGTCTAGTTTTTCTTTAAGTTGTTTTGCTGTTTCTACCTCAGCTTCGATCTTGTCAATACCAAATAACTTTTTAATAAATTTTTTCATAAATTTCCTATCGATGAAATCGACCTTTGCTATGATCAACCATTTTGTGCACTTCAGGACCCTGACTCACAAAGTCCATGCCGGCAGATCTACCTTCATAAATCCTGCCATTCCACGTCATGGGTAATTTAATAGTGTTATTGATAATAACCGTCATCTTATCTTGATGTTTAAAAAAGATAACTTCTGCATCAACAGCTTTTCCGTTCTTTTCCTGAGTAACTTTACAATTTTTGTCGTGCCGATAAGAATCCATCATGTTCCCCAAGCATTTCCAAATAGATCGCATTGCAGTCTTGGACTATAACGCCAGCCTTGACTCATGGCATATTCTGCCACTTGACGATTATTCATTTCATATGTTTCCACAGTTCCGCCTACTGGCATCAAGTAGACTGGGCACAAAACATCAGCTTGGCGATAAGCTTCCACAGCACGATTAACATCGACCAAATCATCAGTATTGGCAACAACAAACTTAAGATACAGATTGCTACCACCATTAATAGATAAATCATAGTAAGATTTAACAACGTAAGGCTGAATCGCTTCCTCCCAATTCTCACCGCTAACCGTGAGTTTCGGGCTGCAGGACCAGGTGATGTGTAAATTGTTTCTTTGTTGTAGATAATCGGAAAAATCCTTGTGAAGCTTTTGAGTTGCATTTGTTTCAAATGTGAGATTTTTTAGATCTCGCATGCCTTCGTGTTCTAATAGGTCAATATAACTGCGTTGCCAGCCCAATAAAGGTTCGCCTCCGGTTATAACCAAGTGTATATCTTGACCGTTTGGTTGTGTCCACTGATTATTTGGTATCAATTGTAATAAGCGTTCTACAATGGCGTCCGTATCATTTTTAATTGCAAATTTTTTAAATTCTGAATATACACTTGAATATGAATCACATCCGGTTTTAACTAGCGGAAGATCATCAAATGTTTTATATTGATCAATATTTTCAATTATTTTCTCAACTTCAGGATTTTTATCTTGGATAACTTTTGAAGAACGACCAAATGATTTACATTTAAAATTGCAACCAAAGGTTCTAAAAAAAACACTAGGAATACCGGTCCATACTCCTTCACCTTGCAATGAATAAAATGTCTCTGTATAATGTATTTTCATTTTTTTACCTTTTAACTGTTTTAATTCCGTATTCTTCAAAAGTTAGTCCGACAAAATCTGTAAATTCTGGATGAATTAATACAAATATTTTACTAATTATAGCATTTCTATTAATTACAATCAACGTATTTTTTGAAAATGTCGGATATAATTTTAACAAATCTATACTTCCTTCGCAGTATCCTTTTGGAGTTTCATATGCGTATTTTGATGCTGCTAAACTCCTAATTCTTGATCCTTTTTTAACATTTCTTTTTTTCCGAGCAGCAAGTGTTTTTTTTAATTTTGTTTCGATAGAATCTTTTCTTCCCTTTGCAATTGCTGCATAAAGCACACCGTTATATTTTTCAAATAGTTTTTTAGGTATTCTTGCAACTTCTTCTGTGATTAAATGTTTTGCTACTACTGTATTTTTACTATATTGGCTAACTATTTTTGAGTGTTTTTCTCTGATATAGGAGTACACTCTATTAGTAATTTTATAATTTCTTCCAGAATGAATAGAATAAATCATTTTATGCAATGCCTTTATCATTTTAGGATTATTGGTAGCTTTTGCTAATAAAAGATGTGCGATAAAATGATGTCTAGCACTTAATTTAATTAAATTAGTTCCTTCTGTTCCTCCAATAGATCGAGGAACAATATGATGCATTTCGGTATATCCGGAAAAATTAATAGTTTTACAGATTTCTATGAATTTAATATATCGTTCAATTAAAAGTATTTTAGGATTATGAGAATATTTTAACAAATATATTTTAAGGTCGTTAGACATTAGATTTTACTCCAGTAAAGTAGTAGAAGGCTATCTGTGTTACTGGTACAGAAGGATGATCAGTCCTTTCGCCTTCTACCACTTATTTATTTTAACATTATCTAAATTTGGATCATGATAATTTCCTTTTCCTGGGATAACGTGCCTTACTCCACCTCTAGGATTGTCTACATCGCCAAATTTCCTTGGAATAAGATGCACATGCGGCCACATCACAGTTTGTCCTGCAGCCTCGCCATAATTAATTCCTATATTGAATCCATCCCATACTTGATTTGTTACTTGATCTTTTCCATAACGAACAGCATCTTCAAATGCGTCATTTAGAATGTAGATACTATTATATCTTGGAACAAAAAGCAAATGTCCTTCACTTACCGGAAATTTATCTCGATATATGATCACATGAAAATCTTCACGGAAAACATCTTTCCAAGGAACGTTTGCATCCTCAATCACTGCTGGTCCATCAAAAATCCTATCTACATCGATATTTGTCATGCTATTTCCACCATACTTCGTAAGGAAATTCAATCCAAACATTGTCGTTGGATTTGTTGATCTCCATTCCCACAAAATCCATACTTACTTTACATTTGCTATCAAGATTATCTACTATCACTGCAAATTTAACATTGTTATTCCAAATATTATCCCATCGCTCAACAGAGCATATTCCCGTCTGCCAGTCGTTTATAATCCAATTAAACGTAGCACCACTATCGTTAATGTCATCCACGATCAGCATGTTTTTTGGAGCATCCATGTCGTAGCCATATGCGTCCTCGGCCATGGCACCATGACTGACACAGATTCCTCCGTCGCGCAAACTGACTTCTAGAGGCTGCATAGGGATATCAAAATAATGACTGATCATGGTAGCGGCCATTAGTCCTCCGCGGCTGATTCCTACCACGTAGTCAGGACGCCAACTGCTGTTTACAATTTGCCGGCATAGATCCGATACCAAATTTTCATATTGATCGTAAGTTAATCTTAATTTTTTAGTATTAGCCGACGACATTTTAGCCATGTCCTTTCATGGAAAGACAAATATCATAAAATTCTTTTTTCAATGCAGGATCACTGTTAAACGCACCCAACATGATAGCAGTAGTCATGTCGCTTTCATGTTCTCGAACTCCTCGCTGTGTCATGCAGTGATGTTCTGCCTTTACTACCACTGCAATATGCTCTGTCTTGGCATACTCTCGCAACGCATCTGCGATTTGTGTAGTCATTTCTTCTTGTATCTGCGGACGTTCACAGATATGATGCACCAGTCTATTGAATTTACTGAGACCAATAACATCATCTTGTGGAACAATGCCAACCCAACATTTTCCAACGATATTTTGAAAATGATGCGCACATGTTGAACGGATGCTGATAGGACCAGTGGTATATAAACTTTTGTAACCCATGTTGGGAAAAGCAGTGATTTTAGGAACTGCTCGATAACGTCCGCTAAAAGTTTCCTTGATAAACATTTTGGCCACACGACGCGCAGTGTCTTTGGTATTATGATCATTGTCAATGTCGATCACCAAAGATTTTAACACGCCCTGCATCTTTTCTGCCACTTCTTTTACTAATTGTTCAAGTTCTTCGTCGTCCTTGATAAACTCAGAAATGTTATCATTGCTGTGATAACGAGCGCCAGAGAGTTCAACTCGATTTCTAATAATATCGCTTATGTTTTGCATTTTTTCCTCCATTGCCTATAATAGCAAAGATATTTAGGCAAAGTCAAATCTGCCTAAATAAATTGTGTTAAAATTTGTGTTCTCTATTATGTTTACGATAATCGGTAGACATGCGTAACCACTGTTCGCCGTTGCCTTCAATGATATCAACAATTCGATCAATGGTTTTATCAGTCCAATCGCTAATCTTGCCCATACCGGTGTGAGGATTTTGCAGCAGGATTTTTAATTTATCAATTGCGTCATCAATGGACCAGGGCGTGTACAAACGTGTATAATCATTGGAAAAAGTTTCTGGAAAACTGCGATAAGCAGGATACAGCACATTGCATCCTAGGGTATCTGCTTCAGATACAGTATTAGATACCCAATCTTGCAACGCACAATTAAATAGAACACGAGTATCATTGAGCAAATCATAGTAAGAATTCTTTTCTAAGTCCTCGTAAACAGTGAGCAAGTTTCGCTGTTGCAATTCGCGTGTGCGAGACATATAACTTTCATTATTAGATCTAAGTTTAGAACCAGAAAAAACTGCAAACTCTACACTAGGCAAACTCATTGAATGCCATTTTTCAATCAAATCCATATAGAAGTCTGGCTGTTTTTCTTGATCCCAACGGGCAGCAAATCCAACTCGCATGGTTCGCTCATGGAAAGGTTTGATTTGATTGTTGACTCTTTCAAGCACCTCTGTTTTACCAAAAGCCAGTCCTGAAATGTTATAGATTGGAGCCGTCCATCCTGCAACCTTCATGTGCATGACCATTTCTTCGTTGGATGCAAGGACCGCTCCTTTGGAAATGCTAACAATTTCGTTAACCATGCGCTCGTAATCGCCCATCCATTTCTGCAATCCCCAGACATGAACAAAATCATCAGGATCAATTGATTGCGCAAGACAACGTACAAAAATACGAGGACGCATATTTTCAGGAATTTGGTTGATAATATATCCCAAACTTTCAAAGCCGGGTTGAAACATATCTTCAAAGTAAATAACATCGTCGCTGTTAACTTCACCCTGCTGCATCAGTCGTACAAGATTCATCATTTGACTCATACTAAAATAAGATCGACCGTGTGCATCAAGCACTTGCCCGACAACGATTTTTTGACTGCTATCCAGGGTAAGACCCGGAACATATGACACAGTAAGTCCGCGTCGGTTAAAAACTCTGGTGTTCCATTCACTTAATTGTAAAGTATAACGGGCTTGATAGGATTCAAGCCCCATATAATATAATTGTCTCATTGTTAATTCTTCTTGATATAAGATTTACGATCTTGATTATTGGAAAACTTTGCATCTGAACGATCCTTATTGTGAGATCGATCTCGATAATCTCTATTTGATTTTCCAGACTGAGATTTTTGAAAGTAACGGTATTCCTTGGATCTATATAAATCCGAAGGATTGAATGGAAGTAGATTAAATCTACAGTGATCATGCCATGCTTCGAGATCTTCGAAGATCCTGGTTACTTCCGGTTTCATACGCGAAGATTTATAGTTATTGTTGTAATTGCTGTTTGACATTTTTACTTCCTTATTTTTAAGGTTTATAGATGTGTTGGAAATTGAATGAAGCAGCCATTCTCGCCATCTTCACTCACGGAAATCCAAACCTCACGGATTGGATATCGTGCGTTAATTGTGTGATAAAGATCACGTGCAATCATTTCGCAGGATTTATAGTTAAGCTCAAGTGTGCCATTGGAGTAGCAGCTCTCAAGCCAACGTTTAAACTGGATAAATTCTAAGTCTCGATCATCATGATACACCTCAATCCATACCTTGAAATGAAAGATATGACGATGTGGATAACTTAGAAAACTAACATCCTCTAATTCCGGGGAGGTAGCCGCGCCGGGATATCGATGTATACCTTCTTTTTGGAAGGTTACCCAAATCATTGATTTTTCTTTATTCATTGACTGTTTCTCGCAAAGTGTCTGAAATATAAAAACTTAATTCTTCGTAGTTAAAAGCGGTATCAAAATTATTTAAAATTAAATTTTTAAGATACGGGTATGCAATTTTTTCTCCAGGAATATTGAGTGTACAACATTTGCTGTTCGGCGATGAATACTTTTCTGGCAATTTAATTTTTTTAATTTTCAGTTTGTATTCTGAAATAATAGCATTTACTATGACAACTATATGACTTTCGGATATATTATATAATTCTGTGGCACTACTTCCTAATAAAAATTTTGCCGATCTTGTGTATGCAAAATTTTTAAAAACTCTTTCAAGCATTGTTATATCAGTAAATTCGCCAAAGTAAAGATGACTCAAATAAAAATATTTTGATGTATATTTTTGCCTGGCTCTTACCACCGAGTGAGGAGTTATTCCTACTCCTATTTTATTCCACGACGTGTCCCCTGCCATATCCGGATGGATATAGAAAAAGGGACTTACATTCTTTTTCATTTAATTACCTCATCGTTTTTATATTGAAACCAATTGGTGAATGTATCTCTGCTCATCAAACTCTGCAGACTGTGTGTCCAAACGCCGGGATTTGTAGAATCAAAATCTTTATCATCAATTTTGATCATGGTATTATAATTCCACAGCTTGAGATAAGGTATTGGAATACGAATTTGTGGAATAAAATTATTATAGTTGTTTAACCCGCCGTCGTTGAATTCTTCTACAGCCGACAGTGGGATATCTAAAGTGCACCAAAAATCTTTTTCAAGAAAGGCAGAAATCATTTTCTCCCATGCACGCCATTCGTCGGCATTGTTATAGGCAGGATTAAAACTGTGATTGGCACCAAAGAAAATATGCTTGCAGCCATTGAATAGTGTTTTTTCATATATGGATTCAAATGAATGTAACCCTACTACAAACAATGTTTTCATTCCGTAGGCAGGAGTTTTTTCAACTTCTATTCCTACAAAAAACATCACGTCATCGGATTCGCCGGATTCATAATATCTTTTCATTATTTAATATACTATCTTTAATATTAATTGTCAACACTATTTTCCAAGGCTCTCAAGGCGTCATCCTCGGGATTATTTAAATCTATTTCTTCAACCTTGGTAACTTCGTCGATTTGAAATAAATTGCTAAAAGCATTATCACTTTTTCCGTCTGTAGTGTTTCTTGCACCTGCTAGATTAATTAAAAATGCCTTAGCAGTGGGATGTTCCAGCATTTCCATAGCCTCACTTAAATTTTTAGTTGCAAATAATTCTTCTACAAAACGATCAAAATAAAGAATGTTTCTTGGAACCCATTCGCTATATTGATCACTGGAAAGATCTTTATCCTTTAATTTTTTCCAATGACGCCAATCGGGACGGAATCTAGCGCGTTCAATATCCATCAATTGATTGGCACGTTGGACCGCAGCTATATGACAATAAACGTTGTGTCCCATCATTAGTGCATAGGAAAAACTATCCCATGACGTTTTTCCTTCTTTGCCAATTTTATTCAGCATCCCTGGGGCGTAATGACAAATATCTCCAATAGTTAATCTGCGTCCAAATTCGCTTTCAAAAGGAAAAGGAATATCAGATTTTGACAATGCTTTGTTATCAGGAGCTTTATCCATTACTACTCCAAATTTCTTGGCAGTATGGCGTGCGTTTGTATAAACCAGTCCGTGTGCGGTAGCTACAAAGGGACTGGCACAGTCAAAACTAATTGTGAGATTTTCATTGACAGTCTGTCTAATCTGTCTTTGTATAGAAGTTAAAAAACAAGCCCAGTCTAGCTGTGCTGTACCTAGGCAGTGTATCCAATTTTTATCTTGTAAAAATCCTTCTTCTCTCATGATCATCAAGCGTTTGAGAGTAATGTCCATTTTGCTCATATTAACACCGCCAAATGCCCACCCTTCGGCAGCACGATCTCCCCAAACTTTTGGATCACTGAATTCTTTTACTCCTTCGTACCAAGTTTGTGCACTGATCCAGTCACTGCCTTGTAGTACATTGAGCCATTTTGTTTTACCCGATGAATTTTTTAAAAAATATTCATTGTTGTATCTTGTTTTTTCCAAGCAATCCTGTGGACTTGTTAGCCCGGTTCTGGCAGTATTGTTTTTATCACATGCCCAAATAGGTACATCCAACATCATGGACCAATCGGCGGTAAGCTCTAACCATGCGATAATATCATCTCTTACTTTATTGGCAGCAGGACCCTGGAAATTTAACCAATCAAATTTTAGAATTCCTTTTCCAATTTGATATCCGCCAGAGTCTCCTAGGATCATGGTGTTATTACGATCTCGTTTCTGTATCATGGATTCCTGGACTAGGCTTTTTTTGAGATCCAATTGAGCATGCCCTGCAGAATATAATGCATACTTGTAGGTAAAATAGCCTTCTTCTGGATTGAGAAAATTCATGCCTTCAATTCCTCGATCAAAATCCTTAGGAATACGATCTAGAGGCACAAATTCCTCCAAACGCTGCTTGGCAATATATGTGCTATAAAAACTACTAATTGCTGGAAGATATACAGAATAGTCTTTTTGTAGTGGTGTTAAATCTACTGGTGGTCTTTTCATTTTTACGCCTGTGCTGGAATAATATATTTGTAAGTTGCTAAACCGCTATCCATTGTGATCTGCAAAGCCCCGGCATCGCTGATGCTTAATTTACAGTTATTGACATCGGCAATTTTTAACACGCTTAGGATGGCAGCAATTGGCCATGTGTGAGAACGTGACAGCTTTCCTGTAACGTTGTTTGCAAATACAAACTCACCGCCGTGTGTGCTATGATCGCCAAAAATAAATTTTAAGTTATTTCCTTCAATTTTAGGAAGAAATGTTGTATGCTCGCTATTAGCACCGGCCTGAAAGCTAAACCGCTGCACGGATTGCAAGGTAGGAGTTACTTCAACATCCCAATTAGCTCCGCGGAATTTTACTGTTTTTAATTTTTCATTAATAATTTCGGTATTCATAAATCGATAGTCATTTTTAAAATCGCCATTTTTATTTTCAAAATGAATGCCAACAGGCACTTTTACTCCATTACGATTGTCTGTAATAATATCAAGTTTGGCATCTTCTTTATATTCATCGCCGTCAAGCAGATATTTAAGTTTGTTAAGTTGAGGCATACCAAACACACCAATCATTTCCGGATATGGATTGTTGGTTTCTCCATACATGATAAGAGATCTGTCGTCGCTCATGGCATCGATCTTGGTAGATGTTTTATCTCCAGTAATTTTTACAATGTTTAAAAAACCTAAACTATGAGTATGACTCACGATATCTTGTAGAATTTCTTTCATTTTATTATCCTTTTTTTAATTATATTTAGAAAACTTTTTTTTGTCAATAATTTTTTATTCAAAGCTAAACAAACTGCTAAACGTATTTTCTTGAGTGGTAGATTCTAGATCCCAATCCAGTACACCGATCAAATTGTCTAGTTTATTATTAATGATAGCCGATTCCATGGCAGAATGATCAAATGGCAGTTCTTGAAACCACTTGGGTAATCTCAATTCGTCAACCGGATACGCAACGCTGGTAAAGCCAATGGGATTATCTTTAAGTTTGCAAACAATCACCTTCATTCCGTCCACGATTTGCATTGAATACTTGTCGCCATTCATGCGTCTTAGCGTATTCCAATTGATAGATGCTCTAACATGTCCGGGCATGTTTGCTTTACCTGCTTTTTCTTCCTTGATTTGATATTCAGCAATGTTGTTGGCACGTTTAGGACTACCTTTTTCCCAACCCGGGCGTGCCTTGAACTCTGTGCGAAATTCTGAAATCATGTCTAAGATTTCTTTTTCTCCAGAACCGTTCAATACTTTATTTAGAATTTCACTAAGGAAGTTTTGCATAAATTCTGGAGTGTCACTTCTTTTAAGATCCAACCCCATGGCTTTGATCTTGCCAGGTTTTCCATCAATGTCTTGACGTTTTCCGTCTTTGTCATAATAAAGCACAGCATATCTTTTCTTGGTAATGAATAGCCCTTTAATAGCAACGATTTCTCTGCCTGCCCGTATAACATCTCCTCGCTTTTTGGGTGTATGAAAGGCATCCAACATCATTTGCGGAAATGTTGAATTAACTTCTTCAGCCACTGTATTATACAGTTGTATCACCGTGTCCTTATCCCAAGGCAACAGTCCTTTTTGTATTTCATTTTTTAAGGTAGTGTAGGCAGTAAAATAGGCACTGTCAGTGTCGCCGTAAATAATAGCCTTGCCAACATGATCATATTCACCGGTGATTATTTCGTTGATCTTGGCCGCCATGTGTTTTGCGATTCTACGACCCGTGAGCGTGGTAGATTGTCCGATCCTGTTATCAAAAAATCTGCATCCAGCATTGAGAATAGCTCCGTATAGGCTGTTGAGATTGATCTTTTTCACTAGCTGACGTTTATCCCAATATTCCTCTTGGATTTTATTTCCAGCATCAATGGCTTCTTTGAGCTTTTTCTGCATTTCTTTACGTTCTTTATACCAACGCGCAAGCAAGCCTGGAATAATTCCTTCTTTTTCAAACGTAAAAATAGTGCCGTTAGCACTTAGTACCCAGGGGTTATTGCTTTCAAAAATCAATTCGTAAATTTGTGCGCCACTCAGCATGTCATGCCGCCCATCTTCCCAGTCGATGATGATTTCTTTTACTCGATCCTTGGACATGACCAGTTCATATTCATTGCTGCCGAATTTTCCTTCCCAAGCCAGAGCAAATTTACCACCATTTTTTGCCATCTTGGTTTCAATTTCTAACTTGGTATACTGTTGTCGCAATTGGCCTATAATGGTTTCTGGGCCCATGTTTAATGCGCGAATTACGGAAGGATATAGACTGTTGATGTCCATGGATCCAATCCAATCATGTAATCCTTTTTTAGGATAGGCTACATATGCGCCCGCAGCTTTATCATCTGTTGAACTATTTTCTTCGTCATCATCGATAGATTCTTTGTCTTTTTTTGCTCGACTTGGGACGATTAATCCCAAGTGATGTGCTTCGTTGATAATTGCCTGTTCGGTCACTGCCACGGCGCCCATGGTAGTTTTGAGTAGCACAGTGTTTTCGTGAGCAATGCTGTTGGCCAAATCAATAAATTTTAATTTTTTATCTAGTTTATCTAGCAGTGCGCAGTCTTGCCTATTATATTCAATAAATTTGCGAAAATCATTATTATAAAGTTGATCAAGTGTACCTTCATAGACCGTTTTAGTTTCACCTAATTCATAGTCTGCAATGGCATCGAGACGATAACTGTGACGTTCTTCGTATGTGTACTTTCTATAAAGCTCTAGGCTGTCCAGATGTACCCGGCCTACCAAATCATATGTCATGGCTGCCTTGCCGTATTTTTCATATTCTCGCTTTTTAGGCATTTGATCCCATAGACAAAATCTACGTGTATCTTCTTTACTAAGTACCTTGATTACTCGATTAACGGTATAAGGTATATCAAACCCTTCGCTGTTCCATCCGCTGAGTACATCAGCATCGTCGATGAGATTTAAAAACGTGTCCAACATTTCATATTCTGTTTCAAACAGCATGGTGTTAGGAAATTCTTTTACCTGCTCTTCGGCCTCTGCCATGGTTAATGTTTTAGGCGGTACAGCAAGACATACCAGAGTATCCAACCATTGTAAATGCACAGCGATCGCGGTGATTGGCATAAATGCATCGCTTGGACTAGCATATCCACGTTCTGGATCAAAATCTACCTCAATATCAAAGAACGCTACGTTAAGTTTTGGAGCATCTTTTCCTAGATAGTTTTCTTCAAGACATCGAAAAATGGGATTCATATCGCTTTCAAAAAGTTTGCGATTTCCATGTATGCGTTGTTCCTTGGTATGCTCTTTCCAACTCTTAGATACAACCTTGACCAATGACTGACCAAAGATACTTGTGTATTTGCCTTTGGGATCTGGATAATAGAAAAGATATCTTGCTGGATATGTTTGATATATTCGACCTTTGATAGGATCACGTTCAACGACATTGACAATATCGCTGTCACGATCCCATAAGGAATCTACGTAACTCATTTTATTCTCCCTGTGATTTATGGCTCACGTACCTTGATGCGATCATTTGTGGCTGATCAAACCTTTCTCTTGGTATATTTATTTTTATTCGTCGCGTCGTGCAGCATGCCCGGTAATATCAAGGATAGTTTCCAATGTATCAAAACTATTCCAAACTTTATCCCAGTTGCCTTTTAATGCGATGTTGATGGCTTTTTTGATATCTGCGGCAGAAATATCTAGTTCTTCTGCGATAGCTTTGATCGTATCGTTAAGTCCTTCGTTGAGAACTTGAATTTCTTGTTTAACTGTCACACCTTCGGATACGATCTGTTTAAGTTTTGCCTTTTCCGGTTCGCCAAATACTTTACTCATTGTAATTATTCTCCTTGTAGAGATAATATACTGTATTTGTCATTAACAGTCAACGATGGTTTCGGTTGATTGATTCTCTTGTGTGATGGATTTCGCCTTCTTCATGATTGCTAATTATATAATCAACCACATTTACCAACATTCCTTTGGCTTGCGCGATTTTTTCAATTACCCATACCGGAAGTTTTTCATTTGGCTCTAGTGTATCACTTAACTCGGTTGAAACTCTCACAATGGTGTCAAGATCATTATGTATCATGCCAACTTCGTCATCGTATTCGCCATCATAATTATCTCTTTGATGCATTAGATCATCCAATGCTTCTGATAATCCATTAATTTTTTTGGTAAGATGTGAAATTTCATCACGATAAACATTATTTTTTTCTTCCTGTAGTTTCTGATTCAAAGAAACTTCTAGATGTTCAGCAAAACTGAGAGAATTTTTATACTTGGATTCTCCTCTTTTTTCAGCTGCTTTTTTATCTTTATGCGGTCCAGATCCTGACGATCTTGAATTTTTAGCTACAGGATTGTTTTTAGTTGGTGTTTTCTTTTTCATAATTTTTTATCTCTTTATTGGAGCGCCAAAAATACTGCCCTTCATATCTAATCCATTTTTCGCAGTTCCATCTTTGTTTTTGGGTTGAATCGCTTTGGGCTGCGGAGGCGCTTTGGTTCCGCTATGTCCCGGAGTTCCTGTGTAGGATTTCTTACCTCTAGCGGAGCCAGGACTCAGTTGAGGATTTGGTACACTGGCAATACTGCCGGAGCTGGTAGCGCCAGCTGTGGCTGATTCGGTAACCGTATGCTCGTAGTTTTGTAACCAATTTTTAAATTGTTCAAAATTAAATTTACCACTTTGTATCAATCGAAAAATTTCTTCAAGACTCAATGCGGATTGATCCTCATTGCCTGATCCTGATGCCCAGGCAGGAGTTCTTCTTGAAGGATAAGAATCTGTGCCATGATTGACTTTGGTTCCTAAACCAGTTCCGGGACCAGCAAGACTGTTGGCGTTGTATAATTCCGTTAACTCTGCACGGCTGATGATATTTTCAATCTTCATTTTTATTCCATTGATTAACAGGACTGACTTTATGTACATCGCCGGCTTCTTTGCTGCCTTTATTAGACAATGTTTTTTGTTTGTAACCAAATTTCTTAATACTTTTATCAATAATTACATTATCGGCCGGAGAATATCCTACCATGACCATGTCATCAACAAATTGACCGGTTGGAGGATAATCAAATTCGTCATCCGGAGCTCCTGCCATCATCACTCCTAATCTATATTTGTGATAATAGTTGTGAGGTCCATTGGGATCGGCCGGAACTCCCACGCTTGATACATTGGGGATGGCTTCTTTTTGATCCGATGCCCATGTTTGAGATTCTGTTAAAAGTTCGGAGATTTTCATTTCTTTTTCTTTTTAACTGTATTTTTAGGTAGGCCCGGATTCCAATTATTTACAGGACTTTTGGTATGCACCTGTTTATGTTCGGAGCTTTTATTAGCAGTCACATTGATCATGCGCCCGGCTCCTACCATGTCAGCTGCATTTTTAACCATGCCTACTTCGTGATCCGAGTAGGTGGTTATCATGGGATCACCTGCCATGGCACTTGCCGGCGGAGTAGGATAACTTTTATTTTTATCGCTGTGCGCTCCTGCCAGAGCCAAACCAAATCGATATTGAGTGTATGCACTGCCGCTGCTATTGTTCATGCTGATATCGGGCAAACTAATGTACCCTTTAATGGCAGTTTCGTGACCCGGAGGTAATGTCTTGGCGCTTGCTGTAGTATCTTTTATCTCGTTTATAAATTCTCTGGCTCGCATAATTTATCCTTGTTTAATACTGCTTCTCAAGAACCATTCGTGTTTGAGATGAGCGTTTATTCTTTCAGCAAGGAAATTGCTTAATCCATGTTCACCTGCAGCCTCTGCGGCATCATAATTTTTCTTTAATATAATCTGCATTTTTTGACTGTCCAAAACAAGTTCTTCAACCATTTCTTCCTTGCTAGGAACACGTCCTTCGTCATCAATTTTTGTCAATATATTCATATTGTAATAATTAGCAGGTACATAAGCACCTAATTTGCGGATGTTTTCGGCATAGGGATCTACAGCTTCATACACTTCTTCATATATTTTTTGGAAAAGTTTGTGAAATTCATAAAAATCAGGTCCTTCCACATTCCAATGAAATCCGTGAACTTTTGTATAAAAATTAAAAGTAGCAGCAAGCCCAATACGGGTCAATTGAATAAGTTCGTTCATATTAGGTCTCTTTATCTATAGGTTTTTCACCGGTCATAAAAGGCAGGCTGAACCATAATCTAAACCATTCCGGAGTTCCGGGCTGAATATTATTTTCTTTCATAATTTTAGCCTTTTCCTCAGCGGTAACAGATATATTACTACCTTTATTTATTTGTTTTTGATGCTCTCGATATTCTGCCAATCTTGATTCGGCATTTAATCCTGCAAGATATTGTATGATTTTTAATTCATTGATAGGATCGTCTGGCGAAATGTATGCATCTGCAACATCGGATTTGTCAATATTTTCCGAGGTGATTTTATACTGTTTTAGAAATCTCTGCGATTCGTTGAGTATATTTTTTCCTTTATCACTTTGTGCGGTATCTTCCGACATGCCTTGATTTTTGGGTTTTTTATGATGCTTTTTCATATTGATAGCAATCGCAGCCTGCTGTGCCGGACTGCTGGCTTCTTTGGTGGCAACGTTAATTGCTTTACCCTTGCGCTCAGGATTGGGATCTTGGTCACGTTTTCTCTTAGCAGCGGATGCACGCCCTTTTGGCCCCAAACTGTGTGCCTTGCTTTGGGGCAGACATTTGGGCTTGCCTTCGCTGCTGCTGCCTCTAGCGCAGTCACCGCGAATTTTTCCATCGGGTCCAAATCGGACCCATTTGTCTTTGAACCATTGATGCAAATTTTCATCTAAATTTTTACGATTAATTTCTGTACTTTCGTTTTTGGTTCCCCAGTTTTTAGCGCCTTTCTTGCGGCACTTGACCAAAGCACCGCTGGCATACGCACTGGGCCAAACTTTGTATCGACTTTTGACCTTGTAATAGCAGGCATCTTGTTTTTCATGCAGCATTGTTTCGGGATACATAGCATCCCCGCACTCTGGACATTGTTCCACTTTATGCAGTGTTGTGTTGCCGTGTGTTTCGCACATGCCACAATCGGGACAAGTCATTTCCATTTCTATGCTTTCCGAGTGTTTTTTCTTACCTGCACAATGAGCTTTTTGACTGAATCCTTTGGGATGACTGCAATTGATACTGCGTTTGTATTTTTGACTCCATTTTTCTTCAAGTGTTTCTACATTTTCATTATAGTGATCATATTTGTCGCGTATATTATCTAATCGCTTTTCACTTGCACCTTCTCTGCCAGCTTTGGCCAATGCCTTCATGCCTTTCTTGCCGTATTTCATTATGCCTTTAGCAGCTCGACTCATGGATCCTTCGTCGACTTCTTTTTTGTCGGTTAAAGGACCGCCAGTTACCCAGGCATCGCATGTTCTACGACTGGCGCATTTGAATTTTAAAAATCTGCAATAGCCCAAATCGCCTGCATCTATGGTGGGATCTTTGGATCCTTGAGTTGATCCTATGCCTTTGGCGATACAATCTAGGGTGGCTTTGCGTTGATCAAATGCTGCGCAGTTGCCGCATAAACTTTGCTTGGCTTCATCTGGTGAATCCAAATTCCACTCTTCCACTTTCATCATCCAAAATTTCTTGTTAGGAAGATCTGGATTGAGCGGACCATAACCGTATTGATCTATGGCTTTTTGTCTATTCTCAAGATTAATGGATATATCCTGTGTGGCAGGAGGACATTTATTTTCAGTGGCCTCGGTTACCTTTTGCTGTTTAATCCAGTTGTCTGGAACTGCATGATGCTTTTTGACAAAATCGTCATGCAATTTATCTCCAGTGAGATGGTATTTGTGACATATATTTTGCATTATCTTATCTATTCTACTATAGCTTAGTTTTTCATTTGCATCTTTAGCTGCTAATAATGCTTTTTCTAATGCATTAACAGCTCCGGGCTTTTCTGCTCCTGATGCATGTTTAGGATTCATGATATCTTCATCTCTATCCTCTGGGATTCCCTTGGATAGATCTACATATTTGTTTTTTTTACTTTGACCCATGACGTTGACTTTGTTAGGAAATTTGTCTGAAAATTCATCTTTAACAGGAAACCAAAACATCCTTGCAGGGTGAGGATCTCCTCGTGTAGCTTCAGCAGGATCTCCTTCGTCAAGTGCTTGAGACATTTCAGCGGTTTTCTTTTCTAACAATGCGATCATTTTGGCCATTTCTACCTCTAATGATTCCTCAAGATTGACATAACGATCAGGAGTTTTGGCATTTTCTAAACGATAATGGCCGCCGTTGACTGGTCCTCTATTGTACGGACTATCTGGCATGGAAGGAGGAGACATTTGAGACTGACCAACTTCCTTGATCTTTTTTTCTTTTTTTGTTCTGTTTTTTTGAGATTTATTACTCATTTTTTATAATCCTAGATCGTATTCGCCTTTGGCGATATCTTCGTGATGTTGATCAGCTAATCTTTTGCAAAGTTCCAATCGCATTTCTCGAGTGAACAAATCATCCGGATGTCCTTGCAATTGACTTTTTTTATAAAATTCTTTGCAGCCTGCCTTGACCATGGGCATCCATTTTTTGACATAATCGCCGTGATTGAATTCTTTGTTTTTTTGTTTACTATAGATTTCTTGTGCCAGCGGCATAAAATGTTCTTTATGTAAGTCGTCGTTATCCAAAATAAACCAATATAGTTCATCCATAAGATGTTCGTCGGCAATTTTGGTTTTTCCGTTTAGATCATCACGTGGATCGTGGTTATCTTTGGATTTTTTAACTTGATGCTTGGTATCTATATTACCAAAAAATTCATTTAGATTCATATAGTTCTCACTTGTCACATTTTCCGCAGCACTGTGGAGTTCCGCAATTTTCATGCACACTTTCGCGAAGATCTGTGTCGTGTAATTGTTCAAGTTGATTGTGTATTTCTCTCAGTTCTTCTTTGAAAACCTCGTCCAATCTATATATTTCCGCTTCCAAACTGTTAGTGATATTTCTTATTTGATCAGATTGATCGATAAATTTATATTCTTCTAGTCCAACTTGTGCACCAATTTTTTTAACATTGGCAACAATGTCTGTTGGAACGGTATAATATCTAATTTCTTTAATAACAGATTTAGCGCGATTTCTAGCATCGGTTATATCGCTAACTCTTTTTTCTAATTCTCTAATCTGTTTTTTAGTTTCGGAAAGAGCCTCGGAAACGACAGGTTTTGATTCTTTTAATTTTAAATCACGCATCTTCATAAAATACTCCAACGATTTTGTAGTATTTATGTGATTAGATTGGTTAGCAAACTAGTGATTGTAATTGATAAATTCTACCGTACCATTGGGTTGATCGGTAGTTCGATTGACCACAGCGCGTACCCAAACAAAATTGCCTGTAAAATTAACATAATTGGTAGTGGTGGTAGCGGGAATAATGGGATAAAGATAGGTCACAGCGGTATTTGTAACCGGAAACCAATCACTGGGACCAGGCAAAGTGGCCAATGTGGCCTGCATACTCAATGTGCCTGCAAAGTTGGGAGTAACGGTGTATGTTACGGTGTGTAATCCGTCAGCCATGCTGTAGTATCCGTCGCCGTGTTGCGGAATCGAATAAAAATTGGTTGAACCGTCAGCAGCATAGTATGCAGAAGGAATAGCTACAGAAGTAGCTGTCAAATATGAAGGCTGCATGGGAGGAACACAGGTTGCTGTTCCTAGCATAATCACAAATTGAAATTGAGAACTTAGTGCTGTCATGTCAAGTATTTATGCTACTTCTCAGTATATACTCTTCAATTTTTTTAAGATTGTCCCCTAGATACATACTTACTAGTGACAGCATGGCTCCGTCGCTGACATATAAAAAAGGATTTTGAGTCCAAAAAACACTACCTTGAAGCCATTGTTCACTGATTCTTGATACATTTAATTTGCTTTGATCATAACGATTCAACCATTCTAAAAATAAACGTCTGGTCTCCAATTTCATATTAATTTTAATATATATTTTATACTGATAGATATTTTTAGGATATCTATCGCATACAATTTTTTTAGTTCCATTGGCCAATAAAAAATCAAATTCTTTTTGACTATTGGGTCTATGAACCGTTAGGATATAAGTATTCAAATCTCTAATAATTTTTTCAAGTAAGGATTCATCGTTGCAAAAAATACTGCAAAAATGTCCTTCATTGCGGATTTGCACGTCTTTGTTGATAAATTTATCCAATAGAAATCTAAATTTAATCAAATACGGAGTTTTATTGGCAGTAGACGAAGACAGTAAAAGTTTTTCGTAACCAATGCTCTGGCGTAGTTCTTGAAGCTTATAACATTCCACTTTATAAACCCATTTTTTATAAAATAGCTTATTGGTTTTCAGATTCTTGATCGTCATTGGCCTCTACTTGTTTAACTAAAAGAACATCAACATATTTCAGGATTAATTCATCTTCCGCAGAATCTACCTCAACCACTCCTCCGTTGGTTAATTTTCCAAACAAAATTTCCTTGCTGAGCGGCTTCTTGATATGCTCGTCGATCACACGCTGCAATGGTCTAGCACCCATTTTACTGTTAAATCCTTTCTTGACAAGAAATTCAGTTGCTTCATTAGTGAGTTGTACAAAAACATTACGATCTTTGATCAAACTATTAAGATCATTAATAAACTTCTTGATGACCTTGATCATGGTGGCATGATCCAACTTACCAAATTTGATTATACCATCTAACCGATTACGGAATTCGGGTGCAAAAAATCTATTGACAGCATCTTTAGGATCACTGTCTCGTTCTAGACTACCGAAGCCTACTGAATTTTTCTCCGCGTCTGCTGCTCCTAAATTGCTGGTCATGATGATAATAGCGTTTCTTCCATCGGCCTTCTTGCCATTGCTGCCGGTTACAAATCCATTATCCATCAGCTGAAGTAGTACTGTCAACACACCGGGATGAGCCTTTTCAACTTCGTCAAACAACAAAATGCCATTTGGATGCTCTTGTAACTTGGTAATCAATTGACCTGCATTGTCCTCAAAGCCCACATATCCTGGAGGACTGCCTATAAATTTTGCCACAGAATGCTGTTCTTGGTATTCGCTCATGTCAAATCGTATTAATTCAACACCCATATTGGCAGACAATTGTTTGGCTGCCTCGGTTTTACCTACTCCGGTTGGACCAACAAACAAAAAATTACCCACTGGACGATTGATAGATTTTAATCCAGCCTGGGCTATAAAAATCTTATCCAAAAGTGCTTCAATGGCGCTTTCTTGTCCGTAAACCTTTGATCTCATATTTTTTTCAAGATCTCTTAGATTGTTGTTTTCCTTGGCAGCGATTTGATCTAATGGTAAACCTGTAGCTTTAGCCACTTCGAACACGATTTCGTCATGATCCACTAAACCGTTTTCTTCGTCTCGCAACTTAAATCTTGCACTGGCACAGTCAATAAGATCCAGCGCCTTATCGGGCAATTTCTTATCACTGATGTATTTGATACTGTACTTGACACTGTCTATGACAGCTTGCTTGGTAATTTTTACATTGTGATGTTTTTCGTAGTATTTTTTCACTCCGCTTACAATTTTGATAGCTGTAGATTCGTCGGGTTCGTTTATAACCACACGCTGGAATCGGCGCATCAAGGCACGATCTTTTTCAAAATGCTTACGAAACTCTTCCCAAGTAGTACTAGCAATTACCTTGATACCGCCTTTGGACAACGCCGGCTTGAGCATGTTGCTCATGTCATTGCTGCCGCCACTGACCGCACCAGCACCGCTCATCATATGTGCTTCGTCAATGAACAAAATACAGTTTTTCTTCTTTTCAAGAGCAGCTAGAACATTTTTTAAACGTTCCTCAAAGTCGCCGCGATATTTGCTTCCAGCCAACATTGAAGAAATATCCAAAGAATATACCGAATGATTTTGTATGAATTTGGGAACATTACCTTCAACTATTTTTTTAGCAACTCCTTCAGCAATGGCAGTTTTTCCCACGCCCGGATCACCAATTAGCATCACGTTGCTTTTGGTTCGGCGCGCTAAAATAAGTGTGAGATCTTCGATTTCTTTTTCTCGACCAATAACTGGATCAATTTGTTTGTTTTTGGCCTTAGAAGTTAGATTCACACAATACTGCACTAGAAACTTTTCCAGCTGTCGTTCATTTGATTCAATGGCTTCTTTTTCTTCGATAATGCTGCCATCTTTCACGATAAATTCTAAAAACTTGTCTTTTTCGATGCCGGCTTTGCGCATAAAATAATTTGCATGACTGTTTTTTTCCGAAAACAAACTTATCAAGCAATCTACCGGTTCAATCTGCTGCCGGCCACTGAACAACACCTGTGTAAATGCTCGATTTAACATTCTTTCTACAGTATTGGTCTTTCTTGGTTTTTCACCTCCAACCAATGTGGAAATCTCTAAAAGTTCACTGGTGATATATTTTTCTAAATTGGATCTTAGATCCACAACATCGGCACCATATGTAATCAACATATCGGAAAAAGCTTCGTTAGAAATCATGCCGTATAAAAAGTGCTCGAGAGTGATGTATTCATGATTATTTTGAACAGCCAGCAAAATTGATTGCTCAAACATCTCAGATAAATCTTTATTTGGTTCTAGCATTATCCCATCCTTTGTAAACGTTTTTTAACGGCCAACGACCATTTGAGATCACTTGCACGATCTTGAAATGTTATACCTTCCAAGTGATCTAATTCATGAAGAAAGCATTTACAATCGTAATTGCGGAATTCACTTTCTTCCCATTCTCCTTTGACATTTTGCCAGCGTGCCTTGATGGCCACTGGTCTTTTAATTTTAACATAGATATCAGGAAAGCTCAAACATCCTTCATCCAGGTCCGCTATGTCGTCGGTATTGGCAATTACCAAGGGATTAAACAAGGCAAAACCTTTGTCCGGTGCTGACGGATTGCCCATCACAAACATTCTTATGCGTTTTCCAACTTGATTGGCGCTGAGTCCGATACCTTCGTGCGCGTACATGGTTTCCAACATTGCTTTTTCCAATTGAACAGGATCTTCTGTGGGATTGGAGAAATCAAATTCTGGCATTTTTTCCCTTAGGATAGGATCTGGAAATTTTATTATTTTTAACATACTGATATTTAATTCCTTAGCTGTCTAACCAATTCCTTTTGATCATCAGTCAAATTGGTAGGAACCGTGAGATTAATTTTCAAAATCAAACGTCCCTTGAATCTTTGATCATTGATGTTGGGCATGCCCTGGCCCTGAGCACTGAGTAAAGTGCCATGCTGTGTGCCAGGAGCGATGTTGATGTTTAAGATTCTATCATCAATTGTGTTCACAGGCATGATTGTACCTAGAATGGCGTCAAATACCGATATGTTGACTTCTTTGATCAAATCATCGCCTTGACGGGCGAACACTGGGTGAGGTTGTACCTGCACAGTGAGATGTACATCTCCTCTAGGAAGATGTTGGAACATGTCATCACCTATTTCCTTCAATCTCAGAGTATTCCCGTCATTTACTCCGGCAGGAATTTTTACGTTTATAATTTGCTCTCGTCCGCTAGGTAGAGAGATATTGGCCACTAATTCTTTGCCTCTATAAGCTTCTTCCAGCGTGATGCTGGTTTGTAAATTCAATGTTCTATTGCGTTGTGGCTGCTGCTGTTGACCAAACATGTTTCCAAATGGACTATGACCACCAAAGGCATGAGAAAAAATATCCTCAAAGCCTGGTGGAAATCCGCCTCTTTGAAACTGAGGTTGCGGATTATCATATTGTTGTCTTTTTTGTGGGTCACTGAGAACTGCATAAGCCTCTTGGACCTTTTGAAATTCAGATTGATCGCCGCCTCTGTCAGGATGGTGCCTCATGGCCAGTTTACGATAGGCTTTTTTTATATCCTCTTCTGAGGCGTTTTTTTCAACACCCAATGTCTGATAATGACTCATACTCACCTATAATATTGTTATGATAACAATTATAATTTATTTTAGAATAAATGTCAAATCAGTTATTGCGGATGATCAAACGACGGCGGTGGAGCTTTTTTTCCATTAAACCCGATCACAACCGTTGCCGATGATGTGGTTACTGTGGCAAGTGGAGGGGTGACTGTAGGCGGCTCAGGCGCCGCTGCTGGAGCAGGTGTATTAGGTGGCGTAGGCACAGTGGCAGTGATTGGCTGCGTGGGAGGTTGATAGGCGGTTCCTACTCCTGGTCCATATCCTGGACCAAAAATTGCTGACGGATTGGTCGGTGGCAAATCTGTAGGATCTATTCCACTTATTTTTTCTCTGGTTCGCCCATATGATGTAACACCCACAATGGCTCCCATCGCCAAATGGAATAATCCTGCTCCTTGGAGAGTCAAAGGTTGCCACTGAGAGTTGATAGCTCCTTTAAAATATGCTTGTAAACCACTCCAAAATATGGGAGCTATTATAAAATCAAAAATGCAAACCCCAAAGTACATCCACCCCATCATGGGTCGCCAGTGCGAATGTACCCAGTGTGTTTTTTTTGCTTTGTCGTCCATATTTTATGATAGTATCGACATTGCTCGCTGATACCTTTCGGTACGATCGGCTATACCGATAATTCCTCCATTTATAAGTTTTGTCATTTTTTCTACATTGCCTGCATCTGCGGCGCTATTGATATTGCGTGTTTTCCAAAACCAACAAGCGCTTTGTAGGGCTCCTTCAAAAGTAGCAAGATATTCGGGCATGTCATCAATATTCATTTTGAGACTATCTGCCAATGATTGATAATTTGATCGACCTGTTATCTGTATAAGGCCTCTGCCACAGAATCTATATCCGTCACCGCTGTTTTCGGAACCATTTCCCAAACGATTGGCATAAACGTTATTGGCAATGGCTTGAGCATTGTGTGCATACTGTGTGGCAATTTCCATGTTAGGAAAATGTCTAGGCCACACTTTGATCAAGGTAGCAGCTTTATAATTTAAATTTTCTTTTATTAAATTAAACTCACTGCTTTCATGAGCACACTGTGATAAAAAACCAGCCAATCGCAATGGCGAGTTGATCTCATAAGATGGCAATAGTTGAGTCATGACTTCGTACCATTCATGTACAAATTTGTTACTAGGAATGATTTGAGCCAACTGATCTTGACTTAAAATTAGATCATCCATATGAATACCTTATTAACAAAGTATTTAATGGATTGTTTTTGCTTATTAAGTAGTCAGTTTAAGGTAAAACACCGTATATTGCTATAATGGTATTGAGAATGCTGTTGACCTTTAACACTTCGGAGATTTCATCGGCATCATGTTGAATGTTTAGTTTTCTCTGTGTATCTTTTACCAATTCTAAATATTCAGCGGCAGTAATCGAGCCTGCATTAACCATGTCCGTGTACTGTTTCAACGACTGAGCCACACTGACTATATTGGGATTTTGACTGGATACATCGGACAGCAAGTTTTGAATAGTTTGTGTATTTTTTAAATCTTGTATACTCATTTTGGTTCACTTCCGATAATTTTTTGTATTATTTCTGCACTTTGCTGGATATTTTCAAATTTTATCCTGCAAAATGTTGTACTTACTTTTCCTGTTTGATATTGATCATTAAGCCCTTTTGCTATACTGGACAATTCAGACGAAGCATCTGCAATTTTTCCAACATGAGGAAGATATTGTACATAGTTTTTAAAGGACACAGTGTTAGCATATATCTGATTTGCTTGCGCCGCAGCATAAGACGTATCTTCACATTTTGTCTTGGCTATTTCAGCAGAAGTCCTGATGTCGGATATGGAACGATATTGATTCAAATCAAATTTTATTTGATATTCGTCGATCAGTGTGCATGCGTTTACAAAAAAAACCAATAAAAAAATTATTTTTTTCATTTGACTGACTCAAATATTTTCTTTTGACTAGAATACCAATCGATCCATTCATTTAATTTGATTTGACATTCGTGATATTGTCCATAATTGCCTGACACCACAACAAGCACATCGCTTAATTTGGTAGTTTTTGTGTCCAATGATTGTAAATCCGGGCAAGGCTGCATTAGTATCGACGGAGCTTCAGGGAATTTTCTTTCAATGGGCACAAATTGAGCGCATCCGGTCAACCCTACAAATAGAAATAAAATAAGTTTTTTCATTTGTTGTTGCTCACTGTGTTGGTAGCTGCTTCGTTTAATATGTTGATTGCTTCAGGATCAACAGTGCAGTCCTTATCTATTGTGGGTTCAGCTGTTTGTATCTGAGTTTTAATCACAGTTTGAACATCATGCACCACCTGCGTTTCTTTATCAACCTGGGTAACTATTTGAACGTTGACGTGATTGCTTTTTTCTACTGCGTCTGCTATTTTGATTTTGAGATCGGCAATTTCATTTTTTATTATAGATTGCGAATAACTGAATCCTTCTAGATATGAGCCCGAAAGCAACAATATCATGCTTAATAGTCCCAAAGCTAGTCCATAATTGGCAATGGGCGGAATTCTTTTAGCCACTATTCCTAAAACAAATAATACAACGCCGGATATCATAACACCGTGCGTAATAAACTGAAATATCCCGGGTGGAATGATGCCTAGCACATCCATGATCCACATGTTTAACTACCTCTGCTTACTATAATCGCCTTGATTCCATTCTTTATTAAAAATTTATTGTTAATTTTATAGATATCTGTATTGCCCAGATATTTCTCTAAAAATAAAATTTCACTATTTGAAGTTTCGTCCAGTTGTATTGCACCAGGCAGCTGATTTATCACATCTGTATAAAAACCCAATGATTCCAATTTGAGATTGAGAGATCCTGCAAATGGTTTGGTCAAGATCAAATTGTTGCTCTCGTCAATGTCCGCCACTTTGACGGTGCCTTGATTAAGAATATCTCCAACTTCGGTCATCTTTTTTTCTTTGATTCTAAGTTTATAGGAATCTTGATCCAATGGAACAAATTTCTTAATTGATTCTTTTGAAAATTGATGACTGTCGATGTCCTTGAAATAGGTAAAACGCCAGTTATCAAAGTCACACAATTGTGATAAATCCTTGAGTATTTCATCCAACTCATCGGGCACGCGGCGATTACGTTCCAGTTCTACAAATACAGAATATTGCCCGTCGTTTTCCTCTCCGGTGCTCATGGCCGAATCCAACACAAATAGATAACCTTTCTCAATAAACTCCATTAAGTCAGTGGCAGGAAATTTATCTTTGACCTTGAACGCAATAACCATGATATCTTCGTCATTGCCCATTTTGCTTTTGTATTGATCAATGGTGAATCTATTAGATACCATGTCTTTGAGATCATGGGATCTTAAACCTTCGTATAGTCTGCCTTCTTTGACTTTTTTAGGAGCATGATCATACGGGTTATATCCTTTATTGGTGTCTTGAGCAGAATCTTTATTTTTTTTACCTAATACTTTATCAGCAACTGACAGCTGATCCGGAGTCAAGGTTTTATCCTTACGCAGCATCATTGCTGCCTCGCGTTCATTTCTAGGATTCTTAGGTTGGCGCATTGGGTTCAGTCTCTGGAGTTATCTGAGCAGGAGTCATTTCACCTGCTTCTTTTTCAAATCTCATTAGATCAGCTATACGTATGTTGTCTCTTTCTTCATATCCGTTGTAGATATCTTGCATTAACTTTTTAGGCATTTCGATAGTGACCACCCAGACAGGGTGCGCATCAATCTTGCCTTTTTTAGTGCCTGGTCTGAAATCGCTGGGTTTGTGAACCTTGCGGGGAATCATGATGTGAGTTTTATCATATTTGATATTGCAACCATAGTCGTCCAATCTTTTAGCAGCAGCTGGATCAGGCATGTGTTTGTAAGGCCACATAAATTTGCAGGTGACAAAATATCTGCCTACATCGGGTCCTGCTAGCAATTCTCCATCGATCCAATTTTTATATACATAGATATCTAACTCGTCGATAACTCGTTCAAAATCTTTTAGTATTTTAAACGCCGAATCGTCTACAGTCAGTGTTTGTAGGTTTTTAATAATGTCAACAATGTCGTGCATGATGGTTCTCTTCTCAATATATTTATACGATCCAAAATAAAGGCATTTGAATAGCTTTTTAAGATTAGTACTTAAATATTTGGCAGGTGTAGTAATTATTGTTCCATAAGGAGTATAATTTGCCTAGAACAAGAAGAAGAGACCGTGCAAATCGACAGGAACACGATCCAAGATTTGCTCAAGAAAGTAGAAGTTTATTAGAATTTAAACCAAAATCTCGTAAAAATGCACAAGTAAACATCGTCCCCCGCAATTTAAGCCAGGAAAAATACCTAGATTTACTAAAAAATCCCAAAAAATATATTATTTTTGCTGTTGGACCGGCAGGCACTGGTAAAACCATGCTTGGAGTTCAAATGGCAATTAAGATGTATAAAGAAGGAATGATTAGCAAAATAGTTATCACACGTCCTGCCGTCAGTGTTGATGAAGAACATGGATTTTTGCCTGGTGACTTAAATCAAAAGATGGCACCGTGGACTCGTCCAATAATGGATGTGTTTGAGGAATACTACCATCCTCGAGAAATTAAAGATATGTTAGATGACGGAGTTATTGAAATCAGTCCTCTCGCTTACATGAGAGGAAGGAATTTCAAAAATTCTTTCATTGTGGCAGATGAAATGCAAAATGCTACACCTAGTCAAATGAAAATGTTGTTAACTAGATTGGCAGAAGGCAGCAGAATGGTGGTTACAGGAGACTTAAATCAAGCAGATCGACCTAGAGAAAATGGACTTCTTGATTTTGTCACACTTTACGAAGCATTTAAAAACAATCGTCTGATAGATATGATCTGGTTTGAGGCCAGAGATATCGAAAGACATCCGGTAGTCAAGGAAGTTTTATCGATTTATAAAGAAACAGAATAAAAAACAAGCGGTGCAGGATTCACCTGCGCCCAAGCTGCACCGCTTATTTTTGAAGTCTGGCTAATTTTACGCAAACCGCAGCAAGATTGATTTCTGGATCAGCTATGATGGCGTGATCCACTAGTCCTTGTTTAATGATCAACAAAGCACTATCTTTGGTATCATCATCATCGCCGAACAAATCCAAATTATCATACATCCAGCGATATATATCTTCAATTTCTTCCGGCCGTGCCTGACTACAGAGCAATATCCTTGCATTTAAGATATCACGCTTTTTAAACAATTCAACCATTTGTATTCGATAGTCGGATCCACTGGCATCTGACATGACTGGAGGAACCAATTTTCCTTCAGATGTATTTTGTTGTACCGTGTTGATACACTTGCGTAAATCTGGATAAGTGACCTTGACGTAGGTGTCTAAATCATCAAGATCAAAATCAATGTTTTCTGATACCAAAATAGTGGCCACTCGGGCAGTGAACTCAATCTGATCTGTCTTGTCAACATGAAAAGTTTGGCATCGACTGTGTATGGCCGGCATGATCCTGTTAGGAAGATTACAGGTCAAGATAAATCTCGCAGTTTCGTGATACTGTTCCATCACTCCTCTAAGTGCAGCCTGCGCGTTGTGTGTCAAGTAATCTGCTTCGTCAAGTAGCACAACCTTGAATGGTCCAAACGGAATCATGCTGACAAAATTTGTAATAAGATCTCTAACTTCTTCCACTCCGTTGGTTCTACTGGCATTGATTTCCAACAAATCGTAGGGTTCAATTCCAATCTCGTTCAGCAACACTTTGGCCAGAGTGGTCTTGCCGATGCCAGGACTGCCACTCAGTAGCAAATGCGGAATGGATTTTTCATCAATCCATTGGGTAATTTGCCGACGTTGCTGCTCGTCACGGAATACGTATCCGTCTATGCTGGCTGGTCGATAGGCCTCAACCCATAATTTCTTCATATTTTAACCTTTTTTTTTTGATTTAACACTAGTACTACATTATAGCATTGATTCAAACATGCAGTCAATTTTGAATAGTTTACACAATCACCGTATAAATTACTTGATTCAAGGTGGATCGTTTTTTAATATATTGATAATGCGCTGTTGTTCTTTGAACTTGAGCCACTCGTCCTCGTCCTCAAACTTGGGAATCTTTTTTAACTTATCTTCAATAAGCCACTTTAGAATGTACAAATCCTGTTTTGATCCCCATCCATAACACTGATTGTGTGTTTTTGCAGTTCTAGCTATATCCTCGATCGCGCTTATGATCGTTGAAATGTCTGGAATAGGATGCATACAGGATTGTTAGTTTTTTGACATATAAGGCTTGAGATCAGGAGGTGTCCATCCTAGGGGTTTTAATACTTTACCATCTTCACGCTTGCGCACCTTGCCAGTCTCGCGATCAATTTTGGCAAAATTGGTAGACATCACTTCCTTCCATGCGCCTTCGGCATCTGCTCCCATACTATGGATAGCACCGATTGTAACAACCAAGATGTCGATCAATGCATCCAGCTGTTCCACATTATCTTTATTTTTTACCGCTGCTTGCAGTTCTTGTGTTTCTTCATTGATTAAATTTAAGTAAAGCTCATATTGATCGGCATTTAATCGATCTACTGTTTGATCACATGATTTCATAAATTTAGATTGATCTCGAAAAGGATTCATTAGGCACCTGGAATGTTAAAGTTGAAGTTTGAGCCGGGACCAACCGGAGTTGCTCTCATAGCACCGTCTGGTTTTTCATCGCTTACCAATAGAATAGCATCTTTGTCAGCGATTCGTATGGCAAGTTCTTGGCCATCGGGCGAAACATAATCAATACCACGACTCCAACGACCGTGTTCTAGTAAAATCCAGTCTCCTGGTTTGATATGTTTCTGATCTTTGCCTACCGCGTATACCCGAGCCCATCTGGGATGTATTCCTTCGCTTTTACCATCGTCTGATCGCAATAGGATTCCGCCGGCAGTTTTTTCCATGCCAAATTCCATATCACAAACAATAATTTTATCACCTAACGGATGAAATTCACCTGTTATTTTGTTCATGACTTTTTCTTAACCTCGATCCTGGAATCATGAGATACAGGTTCTGGCACTTTATTTGTCATAGAAGACACTGTATTTTCCACGGAGTCATTTACTGGAGTGGCAGTTTCAGTGTGCGCTGAGTAATTAGATGATTTAGCAGGACCTTGGTAATATTCCGCGGCTGTTTCTTCTCTTTTCTTGGCTATTTTACCGCCCGGTCCTAATAAATCCCCGCGAGCATTCATTTTAACATTTCCTACGGCTAAAACTAACTCGTTTTTAGTTTTTAAAGCCTCCATATCAATAGTTTTTCCTCGAGCGGTCTCATACTGTTTCTTCATTGTTTTTCTCCTTTAAGGAATTCTCGTATATCTAACGAAAATTTTATTGAATTGATTTTGTGTACTCCGATTAGATACAAACAATAGCTGGCAACTGAACTACCTCGGCCTAATCCCCAAACTATGTTATTTGATCTCATAAAATCTACCAAGTATTTAAGGCAAACCAAAATGTTGATCATTTCATATTGAACAAACAATTGTAATTCGTCTAGAACTCTGTCGGTCTCGATTTGTGTTCGACACTGTGATAATAACCAACTGGAAATGTCAAAATCTTTATATGTGTCAGGAATGTACCATTCTGCTTGATTGTGTTTATCAAATTGTTGTATGCTGCAATCGGGCTCCGCATATAAAGACAACTTGTCTATATTGTCAGCATTGGATTCCACATGTTGATTAAATTGGGAAACTAGCGTTTGATCTGTTACATTTATATTTTTGAAAGATGTTATCTTTCCGGCATACAGTGCTTCAAAAATATCTTTACTGTCTAGTACAGTTTCACCAAATTTGTTTACTATCATCTCGCCCACCTTTTAGCAGTTTAGGGGAGAATTTGTTTGCACCGGGTATGTTGAGATCCTCCCAACTGGGAAAATAGTCGCAATCATTGGTTCGCACATTGTCTTGATTCCACCATTTCGAAGAATCTGAAATTTCTGTTTGTGTTTCATTTATCTTATATAATAAACGATCGCCCAGTGTACTGTCAATAGTCAGCTGGTATATTGAAAAATAGTTTGACGAAATTGAATTGAGTTTTTGAAATAGAATTGATCCAAACAGATAATCATTGGGTTCTTCTGGAATCTGTATGGTGTTGGTTTTGAGTTTGATCAATTGCGTAAGGAATTTGTGATTTTGATTAAGTATGATGGAATTTTGTATAAATCTATTTACAAATTCTTTTATTTTCTTTAGTCCGACCGAGGTTAACCCATTTTCAAACTTGTTTGGCATCATGCTAATGGTCAAATGATAGTCATTGGGTAAGATTGTGTCATCAATCAACAGCACGCATGTGAAATTGGTTGGCCATGTGAAATGATCCGTGGTATCAATTGACATTTATTAAATCATCTAAATCTTTATCTTGATCTCTTACAGTGACTTTCTTGGATTTTTCATGGGATCTTCGGCGCTGTTCGTCTTTGTATTGCTCCAAAGTCATGGCTATTTGGCTGCATAATCCTCCGTTACCGGAACGCGCTGCCATAAAATATTTGTTTGACAGTTCATTGATTTTGGCCTCAATGTCAGCATCTTTGACTTCATTTAGACTGGGTAATAATGGATGGAACATGTTTTATACCAAACTGTAGCTAATGACAGCCCCGCCGTATAGTCCAGAGGTACCGGTAAATGCTCCTCTCTGATTTATGGACGGGTACAATCTAATATTGCCTGCGGTTGCACCTGCGCTATTGCTCGGCCCGTACACAAACATTTCGCCCAAGACCACGGTTCCACTGTTGAGGCAAGTGACCACAGCACTTTCTGTAGCACCAAATCCTCCTACCAATGTGGCCGCGGGCCAAAGATAGCTAGGAAGACCGGTATATTCAATATAATTGTTGGTATCGGTAGTATCCCAGGTTCCGTACAAGGCTTTGAAATCGATGGTTACAATATTATTTACCACGGACCATACTATGCCCCCTGAACCAGAGATAATTCCAGTTAAGCCAGAAACCACAGTGAGTCCATTAACTCCCAAGTTGATTCCTGAAGATACCGAAGTATTGGCCACATTGACTGAGCCATAATTTAGGCCCACTGTGGAAACAAATACATTGGCTCCACCGTCGGAACTGAACAAATCCCATGCGATAGTGGCAGTGGAAGTGCTGCTGTAGGAAATTGGTGAAATGTCATTTCGTATGGTTCCGGGAGGAGAGCTTTGGCTTGCATCAAATGATATCATGGTACCTGTATTTTTGGGTGAAACCAAAATCCTCAAGGCACCGTAATTGCCTGCAGGAGGCCAATTGGAAACCGACAGCAATGTATCTTTGCTTACTGATAATTGTTGTAATGATCCTGCAGTGTAGTCAACAACGGTTACTCCGTTGTTGGTAGATGTGGATGCACTGTTGTTTGCCACCAATGCACTGTTCTGCAGTACAACTCCGTTAAGGGTGACGTTAAAGTTATAGTTGGGATTGGGATTGTTAATGGGATCTATACTGTATAACTGTAGGTTTGAAATTTCATTGGCAGCAACACCAAATGCATTTTGTATGCTGGCAGAGTTGGTCCTAAAAGTTTTACTGTCATTGTCAGCACCTGCTACTGGAAATGCTGTATTAATTTGATTGCTGTAATTGGTTATTGTGCTGGCCATGCTGGTTCTCTCTTTTTCTTATTTATAATTAATATATGCGTACATTAATTTATTGTAAAGGTTGAGGTAGTTGACGGGTACACTGCTCCTGGGCTGGTCAATGTAATGGCCGCAGTGCCTGCTGATGCCAAATATGTTGATGGTATCACCGCGGTCACCTGTGTAGAACTGTTATAGGTGGTAGATAGTGCAACGCCGTTCCAGTTTACAGTTGTGCCAGGTGGACCAGACACGAAAAATTTGCCAGTCACTGTGAGAGTGATATTGGTACTTCCATGTGCTATATTAGTCGGTGATATGCCAAGCAGTTGCGGCGTTGGTACAGTAGCGGTTGTGTGATTGGTTAACCAGTTGTACACTGCAACGCCTGCTCCCTGTCCAGGAATATAGTTGCCCGATGCATCATACTGAGTTAGGCCAAAATTTACATTGTAGGCTGGGTTTTGTGGACTTGTCCAATTCCATGCAACATATGAAGCATTGTTTTGATCCGCCCATTTGGTCATAAAATCTATATGAGGTTCGCCCTGCGTGGCTTGTGGACCAATAAGTCCTCCATCCTCAGTCATGATCACAGGAATGTTGGCTGCTTGTAGTTGTTTGTACCAATAATCAAAATTACTAGTTCCTTGATACGCATCGCCGCCGGTTTTCCCATATATCCAAGAAGGATCGGCTGTATATGGATAACTCTGAGTTGGAAACCCACCACCGGGATAAGCATGCCATCCATGTGCCAATTGCGGATTAGATGCCACCTGTAAATTGCCTCCAACTAATATCTTATCGGTTGGGAACCATCCTTTGTAATTTTGAGCTTGTTGGGTAAATGTTGGTCCGTTTATAACACACACATTTTGAGCGCCCGTGGTTCGAATAGCATCAATAACTTGTTGATATCCTAAAACATTTATTGGAGCTTGAGAAACAACAGTTGCGGCAGTGTCAATGTCATATCCCCATTGGGTATTCGCTGGCCAGCTGCCACCGTTAAGCATTAGATTTCTAACAAAAGGTTGATTACTAGAATTGCTATCCAAATATGGTTCATTGAATATTTCAAATATGATTCCGTCGTTTTGAATTCCCGGAGCCACAGGAGGAGCCTGTGTGCCAAACGTGTTTGCTATGGATTTCCAAAAATCAAGATCCGTGTCAGCGTTCATGAAAGCCGATTGACCTATCGGGGTCGCCAACCGTCTCGATGGAGTTCCGGTCACTGGATCAGTCAATGTCAAATATGGAGCGCTCCAATGAATCTCTAGGATCACTCGGCATCCCAAGGCCTGTGCTGCTTGAACAGCAGCAATAGTTGCTGCACGAGTAGATCCGTAAAGATCTGCGTTCCTAGAAGGTGCATTTGCCCATTGTGTAAAGAAGCCTTGACTGTTCCTAACTGTGGTATCAACATCCCAACATGTTATGCCCAACCAGGAACCTGCGTTCATAGGAATTCTCACTATGCTGCATTTCCATTTGGCCAATACTGCGTATCGAGGAACAATGCCCTCCCATATGATTTCATTATTATTTCGAACTGCGTACTGTAATCCGCCCAAATTTACTCCGCGTAACTGTAGATAGTTATTGTTTGCGTCAACAAATATGCCACCGCTGCTGGCCACTTTTACAGTCAATGATGCTGTTGTTACTGGCTGAGCAACAAAAGTTTGTATAGGATAAATTTGAGGAATTTGTCCAATGCCATAAGCCCCAACTTGAATATCGACCGAGATAGGCGCGGCATTGGGTACCGAAAGCAAGTGGGCAGGTATTATTGCTTGTATTTGAGTAGGACTAATTTGCGTGCTAGATAAACTATGGGATTGATCTAGGGTATCGCCCGACCCATTCCAGGTTACACCTCTATATGATGGAAATACTGTACCAGGTATGGATTGCAGTGTAACAGTGATGTCCGGAGATCCTACCGCTGCGCTGAGGCGTGACAGATAGTAACTGGAATAAACGTTGCCGCTAACTGTAAATGTCAAGGGCAAAGACACTGTAGTGGCGCCCGGGGTAGATACAGTAACAGGAAAACTGCCAGGATTTATCAAATTGGTAGCAGTTACCGTCGCAGTTAGCCCAGTTGAACTTCCAAAGAATGTGGGCAATGCCACTCCATTCCAATTAATTACCGAATTTGAAGTGAAATTAGTTCCTGTTACAGTCAGCGTTATAGAGCTTAAAGTGCTAGCAGTCTGAGTAGGCGACATGCTGAGCAATCTTGGGGTGGGCGCTGTGGGGTTGACGTGATTTTTCGTCCAATTGTAGACAGCTACTCCTGCTCCTTGGATAGGAACAACAGACGGAGGTGATGTGTTAGCAGCAGTTGCGTACTGTGTTAGATAATATTGGCAACTGGCAATATTGTAATTTTGATTTGCGGTATATTGCGAGGCAATATAAGATACATTATTTTGATCTGACCAGTTTTCCATAAATGTAATATGAGGTTCACCTTGTGAAGCACTGGTTCCACCTAAGCCTCCGTCCTCGGTAATAAGTACGGGAATTCCTGCATTTAAAATCTGTTGATACCAATGATCCCATCCCTGGCTGGTATCATCTGTTCCTGTCTTTCCGTATATGCTACCTGTTATTGTATAAGGGTAGGCCGATTGTGGATTTCCTACTGGATACGCATGCCATCCATGGGCTAGTTGAGAACCGGAAGTGCCTGTTGATAATGAATCAGTAGGGAACCAGCTTGTGTAATTTTGTGCTGATTGTGTGCGGTAAGCTCCATTAATTATGCATACATTGTTGGCTCCATTGGCTCGAATGGCATTCACTACCTGTGTGTATCCTAAAATACCAATTGAAGTTGATGAGATTATTGAAATTCCATTATCGACGTCTACACCAAATGGTAGATTCGGTGGGAATGATCCACCTTGCAACATCAATGAATATGCTGTGGCTGTGCTAACAGAACCATTGATATCAAGATATGGTTCATTGAAAATTTCAAATAGCACTGCTGCATTTGTAATACCAGGATACGGAGAAGGATTGTTTGTTCCAAAAGTTTGCGCCATGGATATCCAAAAGGATAGATCTGTATTGGTATTCATAAATTCGGATTTACCAGTAGGAGTGAGTAAATGAGTCACTCCTCCTAATGTAATACTAGGAGCACTGCAATGCAAATCAAGTATTACATAGCATCCTACAGCCTGCGCCGCTGCGATGGCTGTGTATACTGTTTGTTTATAATTTCCCCAGTAATCGCAGTTAAATGAATTAGCCCATGCTCCGTTGTTTTGATTGTAAGTTGTTAATCCCAACCACGCTGCGGCGTTGAGAGAGATTCTTGCAACGTTGGGTTTCCAGGTTTGGAATACGGACCAATCTGGTATTTGCCCGCCCCATTGTGATACGTAATTTGCAGTTGCAGTTGTTAACGCAGATACAGGCGCAAATGCCAAACTGGAAAAGTTAGCGCCGCGTAGCTGTACAAAATTTCCATTTTGATCAACTAGAGTATTACCGGAAACCTTTGTACTTATTCCGTTTATGTATAAAGGCACTGCTGAACTTATGCCACCCCCCAATCCGGGACTCAGCACAGTAATGTTCAACACAGTGGCCGAGGACAAACTACTGGTAGGCAGTGCGAAAGTTAACTTATTTGTACTTGCGAAGTTAGTAGTTACTGGAACTCCGTTAATGCGGACTACAGAATTGGAAACAAAATTAGAGCCATTCACTGTCACTGTAGCAGTTGTACTACCTTGCAGCGCATTTGAAGGAGATAGATTATTAATAACCGGAGATGCAACACTGGTCATTTGGAAAGGACCCAGTATGGCCGAATCTCCTTGTCTGCTCCACGGTGGTAATCTATAGTGTAGATATACAGCGCGGCCATCTTCAAACCTTCCACCGTTAACCTGTATGGTTATACTGGTACTGGTCCAGTTAATCCACGGCTGTATCTCGCGTATGGTGCTGTTTGACCATGATGTGTTATCTGTTAAGTAGATGTCACCGTCGCCGACGTCTACAAAGCAATTGGCAAAATAGCGCCATGAGTTGCTGTTGAGAGGAGTACGATTGTATCCCCCCAACATCACCGCAGTGGACTGCGTATTGAGATTGGTTGCAGAAGTAATCACAGGCAAATAATTTGTCAACGAGTCGCCGTCGTAGGCCACTATGGTTCCACCGGCTCCTGTAAATTTAATATAAACTGTTTTCTGAGACCAACCAGATAATGTAGTACTCTGAGAAGGTATTGGAGTACCATAAGCACTGCCAGGCAGTGTTAAACTTGGATTGGGATAACTCTCGTCATTCACTGTCCATGATGTTGTGGTACTGTATTGTCCGTTAAATGGCGTTGCATATGCAAAATAAAAACCAGTTCCCCCTTGGTTATTATAAAAGGAATTATTATAAACACCAAAATATTTGTAATTGTTATCGCTGGTTAAAATACCAACAGTGCCTGCGCTGCTGGACGAAGCAGTAGAACTCACGGTAACTGTGCCTGCAGCCTGATTTATGTTGGTTATATAGGTATTTTGTGGGAAATACCCGTTGGAATTAGATATATAAAGTCCCGGATTAGCAAAAATAAATTGACTACAATTAGTGATAGTACTGCTATTATAGGTGATTTGTCCGCCAAATGTGGCTTGATAGAGCACAGCATTTGTTCCGTTGTTCAGTGCTTTGTTACTCAAAGTAAGTGTAGCAGTTGATCCGGATATGGCTATATTGGTAATGGTGGTACCTGATGGGAATAGGTTGCTTACAATGTAAGATCCTGTGGTGTATCCGGAAGGAAGTGCACTGCTTGATACAAAGTTTACTGTGCTGGTGTTAGCAAAAACCAGTCCAACATACGACCCATTACTGATGCCGCTGGATGAAGACCAATATGGATCTGCTCTTTCCCACCAAGTGGCCATCAAGGTGTGTGGAACTCCTAGATAGGGATATTTCACTGACAATAATTGATCATAGCCTCTATTGCCAGATCCAATACCCAATCCACCTATAATATTTTGGACTCTGTTATTTGGCCCATAAATTGTTGTTGGCGTGTCCACTGTCCCTGCAGGATAGTTGATTGATGGACGCACAAATGGCACGGCTCTGTAAGCCATGGCAGCTGATGTATTTGCTGCAATAACAGGATCTGATAGGTCTGGAAGAGCAGCATCTGTCCAAGTAGCAGTCAACACGCTGTTGATAGACCCATTATCCCATGCCACTGGCGACGATAACAGTTTGTTGGTAAACGTCATTCCTGTGGCTGTGCTGGTTATAACAAAAGTCTGATTGTGTGCCAATAGCGTCATAGACGCAGTCGACAATATGTTTACAGGAGTTGAATAAATTACACGTTCATTTTGATCGTACACATACAGTGTTCGATTGGTTCCGGTACTTAGTTGCCCTTGATTGAACACGTATGAAATAGCAGTTCCGGACCAAGATACCAGGCACTGCGGCTCTGAATAGGTGCCGTCGCTGATTTCAACCCTAGCAGCGGTAAAGTCATAATAGATGTCGGCAAAGTTTGCGGTATAGGGATTGGTAAAGTAAACTTGGTTTTGACCATTCACGTTGAATAATTTTCCAAGGTAAGCCGAACTGTCCATTTCGCTGCCTAGGGTCATGCCTGCATTATTTTGATTTCCACTGGCGTCAGTATAAGGAGCGTTCCACACGGGATTGATATCAAGCAGTCCGGCTGGATCTATAGCAGGAAGCACACTAAGGGGAGGTTTAATTGTGCTGTTGCCAAAATACAGTGTTCCTGCTCCGGTAGCAGCATTGCCATTCACTCGGCTGAGCACAGTGCCAGTACTGCCCACTCGCCACTTTACTGCGTGTTCCCAACGATTCCACTGTGTAACATCGGGCACTTGATTAGAGGTTGATGTGCTCAGTGACCCGCTCACATTGCTGGCATTGTTATAACCCGGCCAATTTAAATTGGTCGCGCCAGTTAATCCTCCCGGCATGATAAAGCCAGCAGCGTTGTTGTAGGGCTTTTGTGTAAAATTAGTAGAATCAGTCAGTATTGTTTCAGTATCGTTGTTACTACCGAAATGATATGATCTACGAGTTCGTTTCTGGTCCGAGATCACATTGTTTACGCCGCCTTGACTTTGAAACTTGTATGACAAGTATTCTCCGGTGTAGCTTGCAGTGGTAATACCATTCACTGATACCACCAAACCTCCGCAATATCTATCGGTATACATGGTAGGATTGCCCATACCTCTCTGGAAATAATATCCCGATTGTGACACGCCTCCTGCCACTAGCCCAAAGCCTGTGAATGGAAAGCCATTCCAGATAGTGGCTGTGAATGGAGGACAAGTAATGTGTTTGGTTGAATTTGAATAGAACGCAGTCATGCCGCCCAGTACTCGATTCCAGTCGGCGTCGGTATATGTGGTAGGCAAGCCCTGATCCATTTGTGCCCACACTAGATGCATGTGGTTATAGCCCTTCCAGCTATAGTTGCCAAAGTTGTAATTGGCTCTTGTGCCAAAATTGATACCACTAGGTGCCGACACTGATGCCAATTGACCATGCACCAAATTGCTTGGCGGATTATTCTGCACCAGTGCTGAAAAGATCGCTCCAAGGGTAAGATAACTTGGATTTTGAGCCCCGCCTTCGATGGGATTAAATGTGGCCGTAAATGTGCCAACGGTTCCTACGGATTTGTATTCTGCAGTGGCTGCATTTTGATTGGGCTTATAGTAAAAATTCCACATGGCACCGTTTATCAAAGGCGCAGTGACAGAAGCGGTACCTTGGAAAAAAGTAGTTGAACTTGATAGTGTTAATCCGGTAAATCCTGTGCCTGGAGTCGGTGTGGTTGGAACCGTGGCATCGACTTCGTCAAATGTTACCGCTACAAATAATCCGTTGTTAGAAAGATTACTGGTTAATGTATTATTAGACACTGTGACGCTGATGGCATTGGTATTGGTACCAGATGGCACGTTTCTTTGTAAATTTATAGCAGATGCAACTACAGGATTAGCAGCTACTCCTGTTATTTCAAACACACTAAAAGCAACCCAGTCTTCAAAAGCTCCCGATGTCGGGGCCATATTGACAGTATAGGTTCCGCTGGACACATTACTTGCTGCCCAATGTCCGACTGATTGAGTTCCTTGTATGCCTAAGTTAAGTCCGACAAGATCATCATATCTACCAAGAAAATTATAATTATTAACTCCGTCAGTAGCAGTCATAGTTGGATACAAACTATAATAATTTGGCCAAGTTCCTACCACATACAAAGTGCTGCCTGCCTGCACATTGTTTAGTGTCACGTTCCAGTTTGAACTGATAGCCCCTCCTTGCGGGTAATATCCATTGTACTGTGACATCTGTCTTATTGTGGGATTATTATTGGCAACAACAACAAATGCGAAGAGAGACGTACCACCGCCGGGAGCAGGATTTACTACATCAAGTGAAATAGTGTTAGGCTGTGCCACAAATGAACTGGGAAGTACACAATTCAATGTTGAACTGCTGACATAGGTGGTTGCAGTCAGCAGTGTTGCATTGGCATAAATCTGAGATCCGGGGATGAATCCGCTGCCGAATAATGTCAAGTTAATAGAATTGCTACTGGTTGTGATGATACTGGGCGAAACTTGTGAAATACTTGGAAAAGGATTTCCGCTGGGAATTGTGGATGTGGTAACATTAAAGACAGATGCGGCCGATACTCCCCCGCCGGGTGCAGGATTTGTCACGGTAATGGCCAGCGCGGCCACATTGGTCAATAGCAACGACGCCAATGTGGCTGTGAATAGACTGTTACCAACATAGGTGCTGGGAATATTGGATCCATTGACTTGCACAGTGGAACTAGACACATATCCATTACCGGTCAATGTTATAATGGTTGTAGAAGTACCTGCAACCACAGTGGATGGGTTGATACTGCTGATAGACGGAACTGGATTTACTGCAACAACAGTAAAGATTGTTCCGTTGGATGTACCTCCGCCAGGTGATGGATTGACCACCGTGACGGTTGCGGTCGCTGCGTTGCTCAGTTGACCTGCAGGGATCGTGGCCTGGATTTGTGTAGAAGTGTTAACATTAATTGCTAACGAACTGCTGTTATAATAAACTAAAGAACCGGCAACAAAACCTGTTCCTGATATGGTCAGTGTGGCGCCGGAAGCTCCGGCTATGGCTGTCAATGGAACTATAGAGCTTACCGAAGGAGTTGGATTTACTCCGCTAGATCCATTGATTGACAACGGTTCGTTGTAGAAATAGTAAGCACCCGCCGGTCCTAGGTTGCTGTAGATGACCGGCACGGTGCCCGAAGCGCCACCCGTGGCTCCCTGAACCACTTGATAGGCCTGGGTCACAGTGGATCCAGACCATGAACCATTTACCCAGTTATTGCCAAGGAATGTGGCATATGTTGGGACATTGCTATTCAAGGTTCCTGTTTGTGAAGGGGTTCCGGTAGTGGTTGAAACATAAGTTAAATCAGTACTGCCCACGTGCAGTATCGTGGCCGTTCCTTGGAACACTCCATTAAACCCAGTTCCTCCAGTGATGCCAGAAATATTAACGGTGGCCAGATATCCCGGCAAAAAACTTCCCTTGGTATATCCCACGGTCACTGTATTACCTGACACCTTGACACTGGTGATTGGATTTATGATAGTGCCAACATACGCATCATTGCGGAAAGCTGCGTAGTTTAGAGGGGTTCCTTGTATTTCAATGTTGTTATTCTGTAGTGTGGCACCGCCTGTGCCCACGTCATATCCATAAACATCGCCAATCCAAAAATGCACTCTATTAGTGATCAATCTATTCCCGGTAAAACTCAGCCCTGTGCCGTTATTTGATAAACCCAACACATAGCACAATGCCGTGGCATCTACGCCAGTAGCTGCAAACAAATTGCTGTTGTATGTGTTGTTGGTCACTGTGTTGGTAGCACCTTGATAATACAATCCACGTGCTGTGCTATTTTGATAGGAGTTGCTCACAGGATTGAACACAGTGCCTTGCATGGCGTGTGTCCAAATAGTGTTGGTAGAAATGGTATTGTTTTGCGGATTGCCAAATTTCATGGTGAATCCGTCGGCATAGTTTTCATAATCGTCTAATTGACCGGTAGGCGACGGGAATTGATTTCCAATTCTAGTATACATGCCTTCAAACCAATTGTGATACACAGTGGTTGGCTGCCCTGCAGGACTGCTAACATTCATAAAACAAGACTGCGGATGGCAGCCGGTAAAGTACATGTTGTTGTTATAAATTTTTTGACTGTATGGTACCACCAATCGTCCACTAGTGGTACTGATCCAGGTAGCACTGGATGAGCCAATGAGCGGCATTATTGATCCATTGGTCCACCAGGTGTCATGCCAAAATTCATTTTCGTATACGTTGGCCGAGATACCATTAATGGCAACATCTCTACCGGATATAAATCTATTCCATCTAATTATTGGCCAACCTTCTTGTCCCACTATATTGGCCTGGAATTGACGATCTTGCACGGTCCACCCGTGATCTTCAAATGTGCAATATTCGATCATGCTGGTGTAGGGATATGGAGTACCTTTGGTATTTTGATTATCGGTCAACAACACGCATTGTGCATCACAAATTGCTCCGCAGGAATAGGTATTCCAATAGAAATACAGTCCTCGCAGTTGCAAGAACATGTAATAAGCATAGAATTTGATCGGAGAAGGACCAGTTCCATATAGTCCCTGTCGCATATTGGTCGAGCGACCTGCTCCGTTGCGAATTGTTCCATTGATAATTTCAATAAAGCCGTTGTACTGATATGATCCATATCCGCCAATGCCATATGCTTCTGCCGAATTGTCGCCGGTGGCAAATGTGTTGCTGGTTCCATACGTGACAGTGTGACCGTTGAGATCAATAACGATGTTACTGACACTGAGCGGAATGTTGATGCACCATGTTGGGCTGGTCAAATCGCAAGTTAGGGTATAATAGCAATTGCTGGCAGTACACACATATTGTTGACCATTGGTGTATCCGCCGTCCACGGCGTTGGAATTGGTATTTTGTATGGTGATTGAACGGGCTAGCCCGGTATTGAGAGCCGTTACTGTTTGCTTCCCTGCTGGTAATCTTAGTGGGCCCACTGCAGATAGATCATTTGGCGCGGCCAATCCTACCGATGTACCGGTAATCCATGCAGGAATGGCGGGGAAAAACCATGGTCTCAAACTGGTTTTATAGTATGTGGAACTGGTGAGTCCGGTGCCTACTCCGGACGGTGATACTCCCAATGCAAATCGACTCTGTATGGTTTGACCTTGTGAATCTCTAACTTGCACATACAATAAATTTCCTTCAGTGACTCCCGGAGTACCACTGACCATGCCGGTCGAACTGTTAATGGTCCACACATTTTGCGGAATAGCAGGCACAGTGGTGCCAGTGGTCCAAAAATTAATAGGAACACCTGTATAATTACTGCTGGCAGTGGTAGTAGCCAATGGAGGCTGGTAAAACGAGTAATTGTACGGCGGGTATCCACCTTGAACCTGCACAGCGGCAGAAAATGCTGTGTTTTGCACAGGACTATTTCCATTTGCATCGGATAGCACATAGCAGTCAACTATGGTGGCCAGTGCATTGGATGAGAATGTGATTGGGGAGTTGGTATATCCTGAATTTGGAAATGGCTGTGATATTTGAACAGTGGAACTGTCGAGGATGGCTGTAACGTAAACTCCATTTATTGTGTATACCAATACATTATTGAGATTGGGATCGGTTGAAGTAAGGAATTGACCCACTACTATTCCGGTAGTGGTTGTTAAATTGGTTATGGTTATACTGTTTTTGGTAAATGTGCCCGAAGTAACAGTTTTAAATGAAGGTATTCCGCCTGTTTGGTTGGTATATTGGATGGTTCCTGATGCGCTTGATCCGCCGGTTATAATGAAAGTGCCATTGTAACCGATTAGGCCATTTCCTAGCATGCCAGTAACTACAACAGTGTTGCCGATTTTGGGATTTATTGGATTGAAAGGTTTAACGGTAATAGTCACGGTGGTTCCGCTAACAGTTGCGGATGTTATGGAGTTTGTAGAACCGTTTTGTAGGTCATAGACCTGTTGGAATACCAACGGTCCTGGAACCGTTGTAGGAGACCCCATCATCATGTTGAGTAAACTCATTCTTAACTCAACCCTGCTCCGGACGCTATTCCTTCGGAGCCAGAATTAAACCAAATGGTACACAATCCATATGCAGCCAGCGTCCGTGTACCAGTGCTGGCAGTACCCGCTAGGCGTAAAGTATTAATGCCCGAAGCAATAGCAATTGATGCAGTGGACACATTGTATATACTGACAACATTTCCTTGACTAAACACTGCATTTGGAACAGTAATTGTGCCAGAGGCAACAACGCATTTGCCATTGTCGGTCAACGACAGTGTTGTACTTGTAGAAGCAGGTACCGAGTTTGATGCAGCGCTACCGATATAACCAAGAGATCCGGAATAACCAGTGGGAGGACCTTGAGATCCAGCATAACCTATGCCTGTAGATCCTATATATCCATAACTACCTACAAATCCAGTAGTACCTGTAGAACCCACTGAGCCAATGTATCCTGCACTGCCTACAAACCCAGATGCAGTGCTAGCTGATCCTGTATAGCCGACTGATCCTGTGTAGCCGATACTGCCTGTATAACCTGTTGCTGTGCTAGCTGATCCAGTATAACCAGTTGATCCGGTATAACCGCGTGATCCTGTGTAGCCTGTAGCGGTACTAGCTGATCCAGTATAGCCGCCTGCAGGACCAAGAGATCCGGTATATCCAGTACTGCCGCTTCCAGTATAGCCAGTTGACCCAGCATATCCTATAGAACCAAGATATCCTGATGCTGTACTGGCTGATCCTGTGTATCCTATTGATCCCGCATAGCCAATTGAACCGGCAAATCCTAAGGATCCTGTGTATCCCGAGGCAGTGCTGGCAGATCCTGTATATCCTGCACTTCCTGCATATCCAACCGATCCAATATACCCCGAGGCAGTGCTGGCCGATCCTGTATAACCATTTCCATTAAATGTGGATCCTCTTGCTAATATATCGGCTACGGTGGCACGTTTGGTAACAGGAACATTGCCTGTTAAATCTACAACGGGCATAATGACATTTTGTAGATTAGTGCTTGTAGATAATCCAGGTAAATTTTCAATAGTTGGCATTCAAATTCTCCATAATTTAACTGAAAAGAGGAGTTCCGTCTTCGGTTAATAGATCTCCCGAAACTCCCAACACCGAACTGGTGAGAATTAGCGATGGACCATTTTCAATATTTATATTAGAACTGGTAGTTGAGGCAAATATTAGATAATTGGTTCCTGTGGTGGTAAGATTGTCATTGACAATCAATCTATCAATTTGGAAATTTATATTGGTAAAATCAAAATTGCTAGAATTAATATTGTTTAGAATCATAGATCCACTACCAGGCAAAGTGTAGCATAATGGAACCGCTAGTGTGTATCCAGGAGGAACCCCTCGGGAATCTTGTATAGTTCTCATCCATCTTGGCAATTGATAAAAATCAGTGTTGGCAAGATTATTTCCAATTTGATCAGATTCAAATGCTTTACGCATGTTAGCGATACTGTTAGGGTAGGTGACAATATTGCCTATGTCCACTGCCGAAAGAAAATATCCGGATGCATTTTCTAAAGGATCTATGATTTGAGCATATATCACATCATAAACATGATTTCCGTAGTCATCATTTCCTTGACCAATCATGATATCGCCAAAAAATAATTGTTTTTTATAAAAACATTGGCTCATAACATAGGCGTATTGCAGCAACGTATCCTGTTGTATTCCATATTCTAGATATAATTTTATATTTTGTTGTATCCCAAAGTTTGGATCCGAAATTCGATATATTAATGCAGGATTAAAAATTGAGAAATCATTTATAAATGAAGAATAATTATATCTTGTATTAAGACCCAAAAACGGCTGTGCATATATCTGGGTGTATAAACTGGTATCATACGCTGTTACTTCTATATAAAAATCTTTAGAAATAGACTGTTGATATTGATCAGTGGCAGTGACCACAAAATTGTATTGCCCTAGTGCTGATCCGTATAAAACTCTGCCTATAATTGATCCATCTAAACCCATTGTAAGACCAGGAGGAAGAGATCCTCCGGTTATATTGTATCTTATTGAAAGATTTCCACTGGAATGTGATGCCTGAACTGCTATCTCGCTTAGATAGCCTAAATTCAAATTGCCTAAATTTTGTGGAGATGTAAATGCTATTGTGTTATCAATAGATCCTTTAATGGTAAGACTAAAATCTTGATTAATATATGAACTTATCGCATGTAAAACATCTTGTTTATCTATTCTGATGGTGAAATTATATGTGTTACTGTATATAGGCAAATATGGCAGATTACTGTAAAATACTCCTGACTGATTATCTAAATTAAAATACGGAGGCAGCTGATTTTGTCTCCAATAAGACGCTGTAAATGTTGCTGTGGATTGATGAGCTGTTGTGCATATGTAGCTTATGCCGCTGCCTTGGATCCTACTCCAAGTTGATCCGTTATACACAACAAGATCACCCAATTGAAAATTGACCGGGCCGGCTCCTAGATTTTGTTTACCCGGAACATTTACAATATACATGGTATTGGTATTGAGAAATTGTCCATTGCTTAATTTTGGAATATTAGATAGAGCGTTCCATCCGCCATTGAAATTGAAATTTTGCGGGGAATAAACCACCCAGTCGCCGAGATTATAGCTAGTGAAAGGAGACCATAAATTTTCGCCAGCACAAGAGTAATTTGTAGGTCCAATAGCAGGATAAGGATCATAGCTTTTTAACTGAAAAATATGTTTATTGGCAGCTCTAATGGATCCTAAATTTATTGTAGATGACATATTAATCTCCTAGCCAAACGGGTCTAACCAGATAGCTTGATTCTGCCGCAGACGGACCCGATGCATCTAGATAACTTGTGTCTGTTACTAGATTTGAAGGATCCACCACAAGTATTTTAAAATTTTGATTAGTAAAAGTAGTTCCATCAGTTGCAGTTACCGTAAATTGATATATTTTTGGAATATATTTTTCAATTATTTGCACATACTGACCGTTAAATAATATGCCGTGATCATAGGGATAACCGTCATATGATTCTTCGTCATAACCTCCATTAGATGATATCAGTAGATCAACTCCTAAATTATCATCCACAGTGCCACTAAGCAATCCAGTGGATGATAAAGTTAATTTTGGAGGCAATTGTCCACTACCGTCGGCTAGATAATACCTAATACTATTGCCAGGCGGTAAAGAATCGTAAAATATTATTTGAGATCCTGTTGATAAATTGGACATCAAAGGCAAACTAATTCCAACTGCATAACCTTGGAATGTAGGATTGTAAATGCTCGATACACTGGTAACAGTTGTGCCTGGCTGTATTCCAACACCGCCGATGGTTCTCCATATACCGGGCTGTCCTGGGTCGATATTATTTAAGTTACTGAAATAAAGCGTATTGGATTCATAAAATGCGCTAGATGATATGGTAGAAGTGGTTTGACCCGGGCTTGCTTGCATTTGGAAATTGACAGATTCATAATTGATCACATATTTTTCATTACCAAATCCCACATTCAAATATCCAGGAGGGGTTATCCAATTTAAATTGCTCAATCCTTGAGTATCTATTGTAAAAGTTTGATCGGTGACTCCGTATGAATTTTTAGCTCTGATAACAAACTGCGCGGTTACAGTTTTACCTGTGCTTGCAGGAGTGCCTGATATAGTTCCGGTTGGTACTGTGTACGACAGCGATAGTCCGGTAGGCAGTTCTCCGCTTATTAAATATAAATTATCAGCATTTATGGCAGTTAATAAAATGACAGCATATGTTCTTTCCGTTACAGTGCCTAAAAATCCTGCAGGAGTTACCCAAACCGGAACGCTCATCACCGGGCTCCGGAAAGATCGTCAACTTTTTTATTAAGTTCTTTGATGGCCTCGATAAGTATGGGAATAAGTTTGTCGTATTTTACAGATAAATTGCCTTCACTATCTTCATTGACCGCTTCGGGAGCGACGGATTTAATCTCTTGTGCCAATACTCCCAGTTGCAAACTTGTGTCGTTGATTCCTTTTTGTTTGGCTGTTTCATTCCAATAAAAATTAACGCCATTTATTGAACTGACCTTTGCCAAAGCATCAGACACAGTGCCCACCACATTCTTTAATTTTGAATCAGAAGTGGCAGCAAAGTCAGTGGAATATACCACACCATTGTTGTAATAAAATGGAGTACTCAATACCTGTGGTTGAACACCTGTACCAGCTGCCATGGTTGGATAATAATTGCCTATACTATATGTACCAACACTAAGCCCGCTTACACTGCCGGCAGACACAGCGAAAGTGGCGGTGTTGGCATAAAAAACCGGAGTATTGCCCAGAGTAGCAGTGATTTGACCTGGAAATAAATTTGCAACCGAAAGGGCCTGTCCTGCATTGTTAGCATACGCTGCGTTAAGAGCCAATGTAGCAGTACCAATAAATTGATTGGCAGTAATGTTGCCGGCGCTGTCTCTTGCAGCCACTGTATTAGCTGTGGCAGCAGTTGATCCGGGTTCAAAAGTGGTTCCATTGACCAACAGTGCCGACGAAGATGTAGAATTTCCACCACCACCGCTGCCGGGTATATTGCCGTTAATGTCTCTTATTACTATGCTGTTAGGAGTGCTGCCTGTGCTTGGAGTATAGATGTTGCCATTAAGAACTAATGCGGTAGCATAAGTAGCACTGGTGGCTAGAGAAGCAAATTGTGCAGTGGTAGCTAGTCCGTTAAATGTGTTGGCACTCAAATTACCATTGTTATCTCTGGCAGCGATTGTATTGGGGTTAGGATTTGTTGATGCAGATTCATAATTAGTGCCTACTAGCACAGTTGTTGCGGATCCTGCACTGCCGGTATTGGTAGTTGTGTTACTGCTTATTAAGATAGTACCCTGTTGCGGAACAGTGATGGAAATACCAGGGCCAGGAACCAACAAACTGTTAATCATGCCATTACCGGCACTGTTGACTCCGGTAATTATGGGATAGTTGCTGTAATTAGAAGTTCCAGTGGTGTAATTATTGGGAGTATCCAGCAGGTTTATAAACTTAAACCCAACACTGCCTGTGGTTCCAAAAACCCACTGATATAATGCTTGGAAATTAAGGTTAACGGTGTTAAATGCATCACGGATATTATTTCCGGTTCCGTCGTTGGGAGCCGAGCCAATATTGATCTGTGTAAAAGTAGAAGAAGTTGCCATATCCGTTCCTTATTAGCCGTATTTACCTGTAATTCGGCCTTTATTGGGTACGGGGTATTTACCTAAAAAACTGATCCTGTATGGAGGGCAACTTTTTATAACTAATCGGTGTACATTTCTTTAATTTCTTCTCTGATAGAGGATTGATTGACTAAATTGATGGATTGATTTCTAAAACTTGATACTATGAGGTTTTTAGCTGACTCTTCGGAAATACCTTTACTTTGTAAATATCCTATTTTTTCAGCACTTATGGTAGTAGTTTCCGAACCCAAACCAGAAGAAGAGTAATTGGAGTCTATGTATATCTCTGGTTTTGAGAAACATCTCCCTCCTTCGCCCACTATTAAATTGGAATTTTCAATTCCAATTTGGCTGATCTCGGCTACCGGTTCTGTTACCACTGCACCTTGAAACACCGTTTGACTTTCTTTTCCTGCTATTCCCAAGAAAAATTGATTACTAAGCGTGTCAGCACCATTATGTATAACTTTGGTTATGACCTCGGAATCTCCTTTTACATTATTAGATATCAGTCCATAACCAGAAAATGTCGAAGTTTCTTCTTGGAATATTTGAACTATATGTTTGTTCAATTTGCCATTTTTAATAAACATGCCCAGGGACAATGTTGAGCCTGTTTTTAAATGCACATCATACAAAAATACCTGTTGTATGCGCGAATCCACATCATTCAATATGACAAGATCCAACACGGAATTTTTTTGCAAAGTGATGCTTAAATGTTTGGCCAAAAGATCTTTTTCTGTGGGATTTTGTCTCAGCACAACACGATCATTTTCATCCTCATCCAGCTCAATCATGTTGGCATCGATTACCTTGAATTCCTTTCCAAAATATTCTTCTGGGGTAAATTGCCAATCAGGATCGCCCTTTTCTGCCTTAAGAAATGTATGAATCGTCATCTTTTATAATCCTTTTGTATAGAGTAGGATCGTGTTGCGATTGCAGTTGTCCATTGATCAGTATGCTAACATGAGTCGGCATCAGTTTGTCCAAAAAGTCAGTATTATTTGTGAACACTATGGCAGCCTTATTTTCACGACCAACAAACTCCACGATATTGGACGCTACTGATTCAAGCTCGTCCGATTCTATATCTTTGTCTAATTCGTCAAGCACAATCAAATTTGGATCTAGCAAAAACATGTGTAGGAGTTCATTTTTTTTACATTCGGTAGCGGTCATGGTTTCGTCGTTGACAATTTTATGTCCGTGATTGGAACTGAGGCCTAATTTTTTAACGTAAAATTTGTAATCTTTTTCAAATTCATTATTATTTCTAGAGTCATTATGTGATTTTAGCATGACCTTGGTCAATTCAAAATTTGTGATTCCATCCACCAACGGAAGGAATTGGAATGTTGTAAATATTCCCAATACACATCTTTCTTCAATTGTTTTTTTGATGATGGATTTTTTATCAAAAGCAATGGATCCGCTGATGTCCAATATACTGTTTCCTAAAATAGCATGTACTAGACTTGATTTTCCGGAATGCCTAGGACCCATGATAGCATGTATTTGTCCTTTTTTTACTTCTAGATTTACATCGTCCAGTAACACACTGTCTTTTATTGATATTTTTAAATTTTTGATTTTTAACATGTTGTTATTTTACAATAGATCAGTGATGAAAACAATAAATTTTATCATGGTATTTATTGAGATTAAATATGCTATATATTTTTACCATAGGAGATGTAAAATGGATATAGTAGTAGCAGTGTCTGTAATATTTGTAGTATTGATACTAGTAGTGGGTGTATTAGCCCTGACCAGTAGATCAGCCGAAAAGAAAGCAGAAGAGTACTTTAAGGAAAATGTTTTTATTGCCCCGTTGAAAGAAGAATCAGTTGTGGTCAGCGAGGATGCAGTGGTGCCAGCCAAGAAAGAGCGTAAACCTCGTACGACCAAGGCCACCGTCAAGCCCGCTGTGAAAAAAACAAAAACTACGTCAAAAAAACGTAGCACTTTAAAGAAGATTTAATTCTTTTGCCTGATTGGCCAGTGCAAAACTGGCCAAGTTCTTGCCTTTTGCTTCACAGATGAGATCAAAGTTTTCTACAAAACTCAAAGCCCACTGATTGACAGCGTTGTTCCAATAAAAATCACTGTGAGCTCGCATTTTTTGTTTCTTGTATCCCTGTTCCAGCAGTAAAGCATGATTAGGAGCAATCTCTGCATCATGGCCCACAAGCACCTCTTCTCTGCTGACAGAATAGTGACAAACAGGTCGAACACCTCGCCATGAATCAATCATGCGCATCACTCTATCGTCCTTGGCGGAAATGTATTCACCCGTGCGGATCCAGTGATGATGTAGATCCAGTACCAAAGCACAGTCGTTGACCAGTTCAATGCTGGCATCCACTCCCCAGGACATCTCATCATTTTCGATAGTGATACAATTTCTCGCCTCGGGAGAAAGGCGTTGGAGAGCAGCACGAATACCTTGAGGACCTTTTTTACCTGAGATATGAACATTTATCTTGAAGTCCTGAAAAGTTTGTCCGTAGCCCATCCATCTCACCATGTCTGCATGATATTCAAACTCTTCAATGCTTCGGTTGACAATATCTTCAGAGTGGCTAGCTAAAACGCAGAATTGTCCAGGATGGAAACTGAGACGCACATCCAGTCGCCTAGCTGTCTCACCTATAGGAGCAAATATTTTGGCACAGTGATCCTGTACGTCCTGACGTTGCCACCAATCTTTCCAATCTTTTTCAGTATAACCCTGCAGCATTTCTGAACCAAGTCGTACCATGCGTAGATGAGCAGGCAAAGATCCCACACGTTCAATCATTTTGACAGCGGCAGCGCAGTTGTGATTCATGATATCCCATTGACGCTGTTCAGCTTCAAGCGGATGCTCTCGTAACCATCGCATGGTGGTACTGCGTCCGTTCAGTTCACGATCAGCTGCATTAATCTTCATGCCTTTTACTTCACTAGGATCATTCAACCACTTGCAAGCAAATCCTAGACGCTTAATAGTCATGTTCACCTCAATAAGAACGAGTTAATACAGGTCACAATTTAAATTGTTTAAAAGCATTGTACACGCTTTTAGCTTCTTCGTCATCCTCAAAAACCTTATGCCCAGGCTTATAGAATACGTACTCAGCGACTTTGAGCATTTATCGAGAACCAACATAGAAAGTAATTGCTACAGGTTTTTCTACTGTAAAAATATCAGATCTTATTCTGAAATCTTTTTTTCAAGTGTCAAGGATCCGTCATCATGCATCTTCCATTTTAACGTATCACCTTCCTGCCACCCCACCTGCGCTATCAAATCTGGAGGAAAAGTAATAACAAGTTCGCCTGTTTCGGGATCTTCTTCTGGAGTAATGGTCCAAATTTTAGATTGTTCAGTCATTTTTTATAACCTTAGGTAAATGAAGTTGGGTATTTGTCAGACTGTGCTATTATAAAATAAAATCAAAATCTTAGCAAAAGTTTTTTTGCCTGGGCTTACAGCGAATCACCCCAAGTTTGATCTTTCATTCTATCAGCTGCCGACTGCTGTTTTCTAATATTGGGAGTATTTCCTGTTCCGATGTCTTTGTGCCTAAAAAGTCCGTACAATTTTATAATTGTGGGATCTCGACCAGAAAGTGAATACACAATGCAAATATCTTGAGTGAGATGTGCATGTCTAGCACGTTCACCTAGCGCTTTGGCGATGGGGCCTTCGCCGTGAAACATATAATCGCTGGCGCCAAATGCAGCAATGGGATTTTGTTTTTTAAAATCTCTAAAACTTTTAATTTTTTCAGCTAATTTTCTATCATTTGACAACAACATGGCTGCTGTTTCACTCCACAAAGGGCACACTTGAAATTTAACTACGTTGGGCATCTTTATTACCTACCAATGAATCGATATATGCATCAAATTCCGAATCATCCGCAGGTAATTCTTGCCATTGATTAGATTGACTGGTCTTAATAACTTTTACCAAATCTTGTGTTGAAATTGGGCTATCGTTAACAGGTTCGATATGTTCAAACAGCTGAGATTCGGTAAGATTGTTATAATAATTTTCAATTTCTTTAAATTTCATAAAATTATTTATCCTTCCAAATAAATGTAACACATGCAGTATAAATTGCTTTTACTTCAAAGTCAAACTACAGTTTTGAAATACTTAATAGTTTCTTTGAGGCCTTGTTCCAATTGTATTTCCGGATTCCAATCCAGCAATACCTGTGCTCGTGTGATATCAGGTTTACGCTGCTTTGGATCATCTTGTGGCAACGGATTATAAATGATTCGGCTCTTGGAGTGTGTCAGTTCAATAACCTTTTCTGCTAGTTCTTTGACAGTGAACTCATGAGGGTTACCGATATTGATCGGATTGGTATATTGAGAATTCATTAGAGACATCATGCCGTTTAATAGATCATCCACATAACAAAAACTGCGTGTTTGAGATCCATCGCCATACACTGTGATATCTTGATGTCGCAAAGCCTGCAAGACAAAATTACTCACAACTCGACCGTCGTTGGCTGCCATTCTTGGGCCGTAGGTATTAAAAATACGCATGATACGTATATCAACTCCATGTGTGCGATGATAATCCATAAAAAGAGTTTCCGCTGCTCTTTTTCCTTCATCATAACAGCTACGTATGCCAATGGGATTTACGTTGCCCCAGTATTCTTCTCGCTGAGGATGTTCTTTGGGATCCCCGTATACTTCGCTGGTACTGGTGTGTAGAATTTTGGCTCCTGTACGTTTGGCCAACCCCAACATATTAAATGCGCCCAGTACTGATGTTTTCATGGTTTGTATAGGATCATGTTGATAGTGTACAGGACTTGCCGGACAGGCAAGATTATAAATCTCATCTACTTCTACATAAAGAGGAATACAGATATCCTGCCGCATGATTTCAAAATTTGGATGTTTTAAAAGATGTTCAATATTTTTTTTACTGCCTGTAAAATAATTATCCACACATAAAACATGATGACCGGCTGATACCAAGCGATCACAAAGATGACTGCCTAAAAATCCGGCACCGCCTGTAACCAATATTTTTTTCATTATAGATCCTTGAATTCGATTTTGCCAGCTTCGGCTTCCATATCTGCATTGAGCTGTTTGAGTTCGCTGTAGCACAAACGTTCGTCGTTATTTATAAGTGTATAAATGGCGCTGTTCTTTTCTGCTTCAATCATTTCGCAGCTGACCACCCAATTTCGACCGCCATTTTTTTCACGAAGCATGTCATCCACATACTCGCCCACAAATTGGGCCAATCCTTCACAACTGATAAGTGGAAACGTCTGCAATTTACAGTGACCTTTAACAGTCAGCTGCCTAAAAGTATGCACCAGTGGATCATCGGCCTGCAGGATCACTGTGTGATCAAACCAATCTTCCAGTTGGCGCTTGATCATTTTTAGTCCGCCAAAATCTACCACAAAGCCCTGTTTGTCTAGATGGCTAGCACCAAAAACAAATTTGAAACTGCGATCATAACCATGCAGCAGATAGCAGTCGGTATCACTTTTCCAATTGCGATAAGCGCAGGGACCAATTTCTTTAAAAAACTTTGTGCTAGTATACATATTTTATTCTCCTATGCACAAACTTTAGCATAGAGCATAAAATCAGTCAAGTTTATTTTTTCAAATGCTGTATTTTTTCTTTGATAACTTTGATTTCATTGATTATTTCTCTCAACATGCTGTTTTCTTTTTTTCTGTGTTTGTAAAGATCGCGGAGATGCATCAAGACCCAAAACCAGAGGGTCAAGAGAGAAAATATATAAAATATTGGTAGATTAAAAAAAGACATGATTTCCCCGACGACTCAAATATTTAATCGTTGAGGGAACGAAATTATAATATGTTTTTAAGGATCGATTAGGCCAAATCCTCTCCATCCACCTGGAGCGCCGGTACTGATGCAAATCCAGCCTACATGAGAATTTGGTCTCGGATTGGTATTCCACACAATATCACCTATTTGATATTGACCTGATTCCGGAGGACAATTGCCATTTGTAAACAAACGATTTCCCAATCTTACATCGCCTGCTACTTCAAATTGAGCAGTGGGATTTTTGACACCTACTGAGAATTTTCCGTATGTGCGTACTATGGTACTGTCCTTTAGTTCCTGACCCAACGTGATATTTCCATTTTCGGAGATGGTGATTCTGGCAGTATCGTCGGTTACAATGGAAAATCCTTTGGTACTAAATGTACCAATTTTTCCATATCCGGTGGATTTATCGCTGTCTATAATGATTTCTACATTATTCACATAATCTAAAATGCTGACCAATCCGCTTGGAATGTCTGTGCCTATGCCCAATCTTTGTGAAATACAGTTATAGTGTATAAAATTATCGAGCACAAAATCGCCCGAAGTTCGGAAATTCTTTAGCGTACCTACTGATTCTAAATTGCTTTTGACAATGCCTACCCCAAGTGAATCCTGGGTAATGACTGGAATTTCATTGATTAGGTAACTTTTATCTGCAGGAATATCAAAATGTTCCGAAGACCAAAATCTATCTGGACTAGTTCTTAGCACAAATTGCTTGCTGTTTCCGCTGTTCCATAACAATCCGCAGCCTACCGAACTGCCCTCTTGATTGGAAAATTCAAGATATTGTTTTTCGTAACGCTGATTAGCGATAACTTCTGTGGTTCTAATGTATCCGGCATCCAAGATGCCGTATATTTTGACATCGCCTCTAATTACGGTATTGCCTTCCACTGTGCCCACGCTAATGGCAGGAACAGACAGTTTGCCGTCTGTGACTGTTAATGTAGGAGTTGAAGCAAAATCTTGTATGCCTGTGCTGGAAAAATTCTTGATAATTCCGCCGGAAATTTGATCTCCGCTAAATGAGGTAGGAGCTTCTTCAAATACTTTTACCATAACATAATCCTAATAGTAGAAACACAACAGCGTGTTTCTACTATTTAGCAGGACTATGATTAGTTTTGGGATCTACTTTCCACGATTTTATCAGCCAATCCGTATTCGATTGCATCTTGGGCGTTCATGAATGTATCACGATCCATGTCTTTTTCAAACTCTTTATAGGTTTTTCCAGCGCTATTATGTTTGACATAAAGTTCTGTCAGGCGCTTTTTGAGATACATGATTTCTTTATAAGAAATTTCAATGTCTGACGCCATTCCTCGAGCTCCGCCGCTGGGCTGATGGATCATGGTACGCGCATTGGGCAAGATATAGCGCTTGCCTTTAGCTCCAGCTTGGGCTAAAAAACTTCCCATACTGCAGGCCTGTCCCATAACAAAAGTTGCCACATCGGGTTTGATAAACTGCATTACGTCGTAAATTCCCAGTCCTGCGGTAATAAGGCCACCTGGGCTATTGATATAAAGGTTGATGTCTTTCTCGCTATCAACACTTTCAAGATGCAGCATTTGTGCAATTACAAGATTGGCGCTGTGATCGTCCACAGGACCATTTAAAAACACAATGCGTTCATTTAATAATCTGGAAAAAATATCAAAGGCACGCTCGCCTTGTCCAGTTTTTTCCACCACCATCGGTACCAATTGATTCATCATTAATGATATTCCTTATCTAATTTAATATTTACAAGTCCTGCCACGGTTTGAAAATGTTCCCAGGCCTTTTTGGCAGCAGGGTTGAGTTCTAGTTCACTGGGCGGAAGCACAGTTTCTAACCAGATCTGGGAACGGCGTATTGGATATGATGATCCAAACTGCTTGGGCTGATGCAGTTTACCACAATTATAAAGATCCTTTGCTAATTTACGGAAATTGTCTTCTTGATCATCATATCCTCTCCACTCGTCATAGCCCAGACCACCATACAAGTAACCGTCCCAAATATTTTGCCAATGAGTATCATTATTGGGATTGAAATTTGTACGAGAGATAATGACCAAGACATCGTCCAAATTCACACGATTTTTGATAATGTCCAGCATGCAGCGACTAAATGATAGACCAATTTTCACTGATTTTCTCTATATTGAAAGCGAGGAACTGCTTCTCCGCAATTGGAACAATGCAACAAACTTTGCCAAATATCCGAGATATCAATTTCTTTGTAGACTCCATTTTTACAAGTGTTACAAATCTTATAGGTTTGATCAATTTCTTTGGACAATCTCAACTCGTGTTCTTTGACTATTCTATACAAAGGCTCCATTCTTTCTTGTATAACGTTTGGAGCCAAATCCTCGATCTGCTTGAGATCCCAACTGCCTGGATAATGCTTCAGTATGCTCCTGGCGCGTTTCCTAACAGTTTTAGGCAGCCGAGGAGTTTTTTTTGGATCCATTAAATCTCGCAAGAATTCTTCTGCCGCCACTATAGCACGATATCGTTCATCTGGTAAAGTCATTTCAAAAATTCTCCTCAGCTCCGTGTGCAGAACAAAGAGTTTGCAGCCATGAGCCGCCTACTGTTTTTCCAGGATTACCACACACTTCGCAGATAACAGAGCTCATGGATTCTGCCATGGTGACAAGACCAGCAATATATGCATCACCACCTTCATAATAAAACCGAAGTGTTCCATACTTTTCTTTGACCTGAATCGCAACGGGCGATTCCATATATTCATGATCTTTACGCCAATCGGCGATATCAGATATGAGGCATTTCATCATGTACTCACGATGTTCTTTGGCCTTTTCCTCAGTCCAATACTTATTGTTGTCAATTAGACGGGATGGATAAAGTCTTTCATGGTTTTCATCAAAGAGCGACCAATCACCATTTAGAGCTGCATCTCGAATTTTTTGATGTTTAATATTACTCTCAATCATACGATTATGATTATCCACGTGCACTTCAATATTGGCACACAGTCGATCAATAATATTGTACCAACCATCCCCGCATTCAAAGCCAAATAAACTTATAGGAAGAGACGGCGTAACCCCTGTATTTGTCATCATAGTGAAAATTTTGGGGTATTTTTCGCATAATGCTTTATCTAGTTCTTCTTTCATGGACTATCCTGTTATCATTTAAATACTTTTAAAATTATAATATCTTGATTTAAACGACCATTGAGTGCAGTTTCTGTTGTTTTGATATTTTTACCGAACCATGCTTCAAAACGTTTTTGTGTGTTCTGTTCCTTGAATTCTTTAATTTGTTCAGGAGGTTTACGCAGTGTTTTTTGAACACTTGCGGTATTAAATTCCGCTATGCTGGTTCCTTTGACCAACAATCCGGCACCGCTGTTGGCAGTGTAGTATCCAATTTTGCGATTTTTAGTGTTGTATACTACTACACCTTGCGCTCCGATAATTTGCGTAGATGGTACGCTGGTGATGCCCAATTTGTCGTCGCTGAGTTTAAACTTAATTTTCTTTACTTGCTCTTCGGCCGATCGAGACTTTTTCTTGCGTGGCTTTTTAAGTACCTTGGCTTCGGCAATGATTTGATCACACGCTGACATCACATGCTCGTAAAAATCCACGATCTTGCGTAGATTTTTCTTGGCAAAATGCTTGTAACCTTCCTTGAGTGCAGCGTCGGCCTCGCCGGCCGCTACCAATTTAAGATCGTTATAATTAGACTCATAAAACCCTTTTACATATCGAGCCTGTGGGCCTTTGGCTCCTTTTCCGCGAAGTAAGTTGGCCACATTGTATTTTTTGACTTCAAACGCATCAGGATCAGTAATAAAATTGTCAATGGCTCCGTCGATGTCATCGCACATTGATACTGCTTGATCTCGTATTCGATCTTGGATACTTACAACCGGAGCGGAAACAGCGGCAGCTGTTTCTTGTGATTCGTTATCTGCTTTACCATCGGCTATGATTTGCGCGATTTGCTCACGCAGCCATGCTGCTGCATTAGTGCCATTGTTCCAACCAGGATGTGCTTCGGGCATGCCCTTCAACAGGTTGGCAGCTATTGATCCGGTAGCGGCACTGGTACGCCAATCTTTGGTATTTTTAAATTGATTGATAGTTGCACGATCATAGCCATTACGGCCCATCCAGTCAATTACCTTGGGTTTAAGATCCTTGGTATAATCCACCCGATAATAGGTCATTGAATCATGAAAGTGTTGGTTAAACTTTTCAACATCCCATTTTTCTACTCCATCCCATTTAGGAGCATGATCATGTTTTGCAGTTTCGCGTATGCTGTCTTTGGTCACACGAGTTTTAGTCATCAATTTCTCCAACAACGTAATATACTTAATTGTATAGTATATAGAATCAAGAGTCAAGAAATTATTTCAATATGGCCCATCCAATTTTTTTAAGATCCTCGCGTATTTCGCCTGTAATAAAACCTTCGCCAACATATCCGTATCCAGGACTGTCAGAAAGGCCATATCCACGATTATTATTTCCTATTCCTGAACAATACCAATCAATATAATCGCCTTCGCCGCGTAGATCGGCAACAATATCCCCTGCTTTGCGCCAACTACAGCTCCATTTTTCATCTTTGAGTATTGTAACAACTTCTAATTTTTGAAAGTCATTGTTGCATAATGCAGCATATAAATTTTGAGCATAGCTGGCACATGCTTGAACTTTTTCAATCAGCCAGGCCGCATTATTCATGTCGTATATGAGATCATTAGCGGTCACAGTTGCTCTTTTTTCTGTATCTAATTTTTCTACAGACCAGTTATCATAAAAGTCTAACACTTCCTGAAGATAATCAATTTTTTCCGATTTTTTACTGTCAGTGGCTTTTGTCATGATTTTTCTTATATTTTTGCACAAGCCATGATTTGTACATTTTCCAATAATCTTCACGAGACAAGGATTTCAATCGTAAATTGGATCTTTCGATCTGATGTTCAGACCACATAAGATTAAGCCATGCACGGAACGCAGTAATTTTTTTTGACATGATTAGTGTAATTTTTTTGGATCTCTACCAAATTCTCGATCAATCATTTCCACCGTCAATGCTGATTGATCTAGAATTACAAAATCAAGATCATCAGCGGATTCTGTGTTGTCAAAAAGTTCTCCAGTTTCGGCTAATCGAGTGATCTCAGACACCAACTGATCCAGTTCTTCTTGAGTTCCTTCAAACTCATCAAACAAACCGGGCATGAAAGTCACTTTGATATTTCTTTCAACGGTCATTTATAGTTCCTCGAAGCGCAGGCAAGGGCGCAAACGCATTGGCTCGATCTACCAACGATTGCAAATATTTGTCATATCCTGCTGCTATTTCTGGATCTTCGACCAACACTCCATTTTCGTCAACAGCCGAAGTTTTCTTAAGGATGGTGAGACACTTAGCGGTTGTGTCAAGTAGTTCTACCAATAGTTCTTTCATGTCTAAAATAGTTTCTTCTTTCATAAATTAATCTGCCAATTTAATAAAATATTTACCACAATTTAGTCCCACAAGCCTTGATAATACTTTCCAAAAAGTACAAGACCATTCTTAATTCGCTCATGATGTTTTGTATAAGCTTCTTTATCAAACACATGAGTATCTTTTGGGCCTTTGACCATCTCACTCATTCCATCTCTGAACGGTATAAATTCCATATCGATTTCACCGGTATGAAACTGCTCATCATTATTATCATCAGTCAATTGAGTGAATGTCCAAATCAACTCGTCCATGACCCACTCCCAACGTTTATGATGTGTGCTATCAACATAGCCATTTTTAGCTGAGGCTTTTTTCTCGGGGCGAAGATGCTCGGGTACATCTTCAACTTCAACAAATGGACTACCATGTTTGGTGGCGTTAAGCTGCTTGAGCATGGGAAGAATGATTAACGCAAGAGTGTTATCCATGCTCCATGTATCCCATGGATCAATATGAATCTCTACTTTGCGCTTCTTTTTGGAATTAATCCACTGACAGAGCTTGGTCAACCAAGAATCATTTCCATAACGATCTCGAGCTAACCAATCTCCCAATTTATATACAACAGGATCTTCACGATGGTCTTTCCAGAATAAAATCTTTTCAGCAATCTGATAAGGACCAATCCAAGAACGATATTTGCCTATTTGAACTTTCAAGCTGGCTCCTTGACTTCTTCGTTGAGATATCTAATTAGTTCTTTGTCTTTTGGCTGTACACCGTAGTTATTTTTAAAAAATATCTCATAACTGTCGCTGCCATATTTGCCAATTCCGTACAGCACTGTAGCATCATTCCCATCCCATGTCAAAAAATCATGGCTCATCTTTATCAGGCGACGATATCGCAGATTTACCATACCCAAAGGTCTTATGATGTCTTTTACAATAGTTTCGTCGGCATTGATCAAGGTATGGGGATCAGGAAACCAATACAAGAATTCCGGCAGCACAGTTTTTACTGTCTTTCTACCAGTTTGATTGAGCATGATAACGCCTACCATGTGCTGCCATGGTCCTGATATTTGCTGTTGAACCATGAGATCATCTCGTAACGCATTAAAAAACATAATATTTCCTTTGGGGTTATATCAGTTGTTGGTGAATTTTAAATAATATTCTGTTAACTTTTTTGATTCAAATTCAGCCAGTATTTTGTATACAAACCCAAACGATGACATATCTAATGTTCTATCCCAACACACGTTTGAACTATTTTCCATAACAAACTTGCCCTTTGCTGTTTGTTGCCAACGATGTATGGGTTCGGCTACACATAAATCTGGATCTTCATTTTCGTTTAAGTGTATGGTATGTACTACCACACGATGAAAATGATATAGATCACTAGCCATTGCGATTCTTTTTGTGCTTGTAATAGCGACGTTTGGGTTTGTTAGATTGTGCCTCTTCGTCCGGTGCAGTGGCTGTTGCAGCATTATCAGGCAGTTTCACTCCTACCTTTTTTAACAATCTATTGGTTGCTGTAACCCCTTGTAGATTACGATAAAGCATGATTGGTCCAGCTGCATCTGGGCTAATTTGATTATACTGACGAACTTCATAAACTGGTTCAATCGGTGTTGAAATTTCAATCACGTACAATTCATGATCTTTAGCATGGTTTTCGTTCAAGTGTTCTAGATCAATGATCTCTACCACTCGTCCTTCCACAAGAGACTGCTCTCCGATATGTATCCAGACCTTGTCTTTGATATTGTATTCAGTTTTCATTTTATTGACTTATGATCCGAGGTTCTGTATTCCAAAAGTTCTTTGATGAATTTGATCGCCTTACGATCTGTGTCGTAAACATATTCGGAATCCTCGTCATCGTTACGCAGGGTAACGATGACACCATTTTTTACTTTGCGGATTTCAATGCTGTCAAACATTATTTTTGTACACTGAGATTGTAATTAAAATGGAAGATACCAATGTGTGCCACTTCTCGACTAAGTTCCTGATCACACCATACCTGATATCCAGCTTTTTGTGCCTGTTGACAGAAGAAAATATCTTCGCCAATTTCTAAATTAAGTTCTGGAATAAATTCCTGTAGATAGTGTGGCTGAGGCATCTTTTCATAGACCGAACGCTTGACCAGTACGCAGCCATGTGGGAGAACATCAATTAGCTCCATTGCAGGGCTGTTATCAGTAGTAACGAATTCGGTATATGAGCCCGGCTTGCCGCTCATTCCGGTAAAGTTTGCATTTGGAAAACGACGACGACGATAGTTTACTCCCACAATGTCTTTATTTCGTTTTAGTAAACGAATTGGTGCATCGATAGGAAACTTCATGTCACTGTCAACCCACCAGATATAATCAAAACTACTCTGAAGAAAAATTTCTACTAGATTACGTCGAGCGATGGTGATTACCGATCCGATATTAAATGCACAGTTGACTTGAATGCCATGTGCTACCAAGTTAGCTGCGGCCATGGTTAGATGTTGTGCGAATTCTGCGTTTACCATTTCCATTGCAGGCACAGCAATCATGATTGACGGAGGACGACCTCCTGGCGGCATTTGAAACTGGGGAGACATCTGTGGTGTTGTTTGTGTGGCTGCCTGCGTACGGGTTGGAATATTCAGCTTACCTTTATTTTTCATAAATTTCCTTTTGTTGTAGGTATTGTCTATTAATTATCTGAATTAACTGGTAGGTTAATGAAATACTGATTATCTATATAACATGTTAAAAATATAACAGGAACCGTATCAATTGTCAATCAATGATTATAATTTATAATCTTTTTATAGACTTTTTTCAAAAGTCTTTTGATACATGGATGATCTACATTTTGCTCAAATGTATTCATATATATCCAAAGATTAAAACTGGTTTCGAGTGTAATAGCTGTAGGATTTTTTAAAAATTGCTGTATATCTGTATACTCGCAAGATTCTACTAACTGGTCCACAATATTATATGCGTAGGCATCTATCTCGTCTCGATTACCAAGATAATGCTGCGCATGCTCTATATCTGTTTGGAAATCTTCAATTTCATTGAACAAACACTTAAAATTCCTAGATCTAGCCTGATGCATGTGTGCTAATTCATGGATCAATGTGTCTACTATTTTAATGCTTAATGTGTTGACTGTTTCTTGATCCCAAAGATAAGAATTATCCACAGGATAGGTTATTAAAATTAATTGTACAGCCACTTGATCTTGTTGATCGTTTTCTTGGTCGTATTCGGCATCGACATTCATAAGTCCTGGACACACATGAGGATTTTGTGCATGCAATACATTCACTCCAAATCTTTTACTGATGTAAAGTGCTACCTTATCAATCATTTCATCTACAGGAAGAACGATATCAACTATTTGTTTGGATAAATCTTCTATAATAGGCAACAATTCATTTCTGGTAGGGACATAAAACTTTTGGGCTAATCTGGGACTGCAATTAAAAAACTTCAATTCTTCAGCCAGTCCGACGTTTTGTAGGGTTTGCCCAATTCTGCATAGGGAAGATAATAGATTATTTTCTTTTTTAATTTTTTAATTATTTTATGATTATGATCAAAGTCAAATGCTTTTAAAAATTTCCTATAAACTGTTTTCTTTAATCTGTCATCTCTAAGATCGCTATTGATGTATCTCACTATTTCTTTTTTATTTCCGGCAAAATCCTCTCTCAAAGCACAAGCTATATTGAACGAGTGTGCATCGAGTTCGTCGTTGTGTCCATAATATTCTTGATCTATCCTTGCTCTGGCAGATTCTGCAAAACTATTGTATCCTGGAATATATTTAAAATTTCTTCTTCGATATTGTCTTATATGCATGATCTCATGTAAAACAGTGTCTGCGATGCCATAGGCTATTTGTTTGAATTTATCCCATGAACAACGTATATGTTTTTCATTGATATTATAATGCATGATAATATTGATGCATCTTTGATTTTTTTTATCTTTAAAACTCCAATATTCTCCACCAATATAGGCCCAATTTTTTTCTGTATCTGTATCATAAATTGTTTTTACATTGATCGGAATCTTGGATTCGCGGATACATCTTCTAATTTTTTTAGTGAATTCAGTAGGGGTAAGACGTTTTCCAACAATTTCTTGCTTTAAAGGAAAAAATATTGATGCTAGGATTTTGCGATCTAATGCAAACCAGTCGTAGGACCTAATATCAGTCATTTAACTCTCCTATACATATTGTAATTATCAAAAAAACGTGTGATTTTTATATATGCAGTTTATGCAGTAATATGGTGCAGCTGGGAGGATTCGAACCTCCATGGGGAATTATATTCTCCCTTTCCCGCCAGATTCTGCAGAATCTCCGGAGCTATTCCGTTCGCTTACAGCTACATATTCCTTATTTTTCAATCGGTTAAAATAAACATTAATCAGTTGAGCCTGTACTTGAAGCGTCAATTCACTGTTGCCTTGCTATTGTATGACTTTTTAAAATAATTCGCAGCACTACTGCCAATGAATCCACGATGTCCTGTTATTAACAGTTTCATATGTTGTTGCCCTTGTTTTGGCTATCACCCTTCATCACACGGTAGTTGTCCTCCACACTGTCTGGAGTGGATACTTCGATCACTGTTCCTTCGACCACGCACTCCAACTGATGAGGCAGTAGAGGAGGATTATGCCAAATATCCCCTTTCTTTAGTATCCGCTGACTGATTTGGGCATTGCTGGTATCTATCCAGCGCACAATGAATTCGCCGGAATCTATGTACCATGTTTCTTCTTTTTCAGAATGAAAATGCATGCTGAATTTAGCACCTTTATTAAATGCCATCATCTTGCCGCAATAGCGATCATTGGTAGCCCATATAAGTTCGTGGCCCCATCCTTTTTTTACATATCCGTTAAGTCTTGTCATGTTAGCTCTTGTTATTTTCTATTCAATTGTTGTTTAATATCCGAAACGTCGCTGTCTGTCAATGTATAAACACCTTGATGCTGAACAGATATGGCAGCAGCACGATTGGCAAATATAATAGCGTCTTCAATGCGTTTTGTGTTTAAGAAATCTGCTACCAATGATGCCAAGAATGTATCACCGGCTCCGCAAACATCTACAACTTCTACGTTTCGGCCCACAAACACCTGTTCTAGATTAAGATTGAACTGTTTATACATGGCTCCGTCTCTACCCAGGGTAATTATTAATTCGCTAGGGATTGAGGTCAAGGCATTATATTCTGTTTCATTAATTTTAATAAAACAGCCTTCAAATCTTTTGAGATCTTTTTTCTTGGTATCTACAAAAACAGGTCCTTTGTATACTGCTTTAATATCTTCTACTAGTTCGTATGATATATACCCTTTATCGTAATCACTGATCACGATAGCATCAAATTCGTTGAGTTCCTGGATAATTTCCTGTGGTTCTCGCATGTCATTGAACACAAATGGAGATGATTTTTTATCATCGTCGATGCGTAGGATATGCTGTTTGCTTCTAACATCAATCAGTCTGGTCTTGATAGACTTTGGTCCCAGATAAGCAGTTACATCGAGCCCTAGAGCTATCAAATTATTTTGCACATTGGCAGCCATGCCCGGGCGACTTTCTTCGTGGCTGAACTTGAAGATGGGAACCGGAGCTTCGGGACTGATCCGATCAACAGTGCCGTACCGATACACATCGGTACAATTATCACCGATCAATAATACTTTGTATTTTCTCGGTGGTTGAGTAGTTGGCAATTCGGTCATAAAAACTTATCTCCTTGCAATGCTCTGCTCCTATAATAGGTTTTCCACGGTAGTCACTGCCTTTGACCATTACATCTGGAGCGTAGTTTTTTATATGCGTATTTAATTCTTCATCGCTGTCAAAACTGTTAACTTGATCAACAAACTTTAGAGATTGCAACAGTTTCATACGCTCATGCAAACGGTTTATAGGCCTATCTTGTCCTTTAAGTTGGGCTATGCGTCTATCACTATCAATCAACACCAACACACAGGAATTTGGAAAACTTCTGGCATACTCCAATAGACAAAGATGCCCATAGTGAACTATGTCAAAGGATCCATTCACCACCACTCGGGTCATTTGGTTTCCGCAGACTTCTTGGCAGTTTGTTGTGCATAATCAGCGCAGGCCTTGGCCAACTGTTGCTCATTCAACCCGTGCCAGCCTATACATTTACCAATCGGACTGCGGCCACAAGTGCATGTTCCAAATGTTGAATCTGCTTTTGCTTGCACATTATTTTCCTTCTTTCCAAAAATTTCATTCCAATTTCTATCAAATTCGGCTCGACTGATACCTAAGGGTCGAGCACGGCTTCCTTTACTCATTTTTACTCCTTGCTGTCCACTTCCTGCCATGTTTGATCCGCCAAACATGCCACATAAGCAATGTAATCATACTCTGGCGGTGCACTACAGTCCCAGTCATGAGGACCAAGAGGTCCCAGTGCATAATGTGAAGGTATAAATTTACTGCCTCGATTGAGATACAACCAGTATCTCTTGCCAGGTATGGGTTTAAAATTAAATTTGGCTCGATGTATTAGTTCAGTTAACTCTACTCGCCTTACCAGCGCGTCCGCTTGCTTTTTAAGCACAGCCGCAGACTCCATGATTCTAGCATACTCTTGTTGAGCACTGAGCTTGGCCACATTCAACATGATATCTTTTTCTTTCTCAATGTTGATAGGCTCAAATTTTTGACCGCCCAACTCCATGGGATATTCTATGTGATTGTGGCGGCCCGGATCTTTTTCTGTAATTTTCATCTATATCCTAAAAATGGTGCCCTCTGAGTGAATCGAACACTCTCTATCTTTCGAAGGTAGCTTACAAGGCTACTGCCATCCCATTCGGCGCAAAAGGGCTTGCGGTTATTTACTCAGGCGTATCCAATGATGTAACCGTTTCCGTAGATGGCGCTTTGTATCCAGGTTGTTTTTGCAATTGGATCATGCGCTTACGGATCTTGTGTTTTTCTTTGTTGCTAGCAGTTAGCTTGAGTAGTTCATCCAGTTGACGCATGTTTAGGGGTCGTAAACGAGCCTTTCCGCTTTTGGTACGCATGGGATCTGCTTTTTGATGCTTCTTCATTGTTCTTCACCTTTCTCATCAGCTGTTTTGGCTGGTTTCTTGTCTATACGAGTTGGTTTGGCAGCAGCATGCATGTCTGCCTGCACCATCAACTGACGCACAACCCCACGTTGATGCGGATCGCGTATAGAAGCTAGTCTTAATTTTTGCAATCGAGGCATACGATAACTGCGATTTGATTTAATATACATTATTTTAATTTCCTTGTAAAGTTTTAAAAATATCGGATCTTGACTGATGAACAGCGATATAGTTATTGCATCCGTCGGTGCCGTAATTTTCATGAACGAGATTATAGTTTCTAAATTCAACTCTGTCTTTTCTTATTTGACCTAATACATAGCCCAATGGGGTCAGTAATTGATAATAGTCTCTCAATTGATATCGTGACAGTATATTGGCAGTTCCGTATTCAAACTGTATGGCTCCAATGCGAGAAGAATTCAGCATGTTTTGAAAACCTTTTAACACAGCATCTTCCAAACCCTCCACGTCAATCTTTAAGTAATCGATATAGTCTATTTGATTGCTCTCAACATAAAAATCGCCACTAACAGTCAAACAGTTTCTCCATTGCCATGGAATATTTGCCACCGTGCCAGGCTCCATATCTATCATGGCGGTACTAAGTGCATCATTGACAGCACAATATTTTACCTTTACTGATTGTATGCAATCACTCATTCCAAAATTATTTAAAAATGTGTTGGGATCAATTCCAACATTGAGTAGGCAATGTCTAAAGGTTTCTGGAACGATTTCAAAAGAATGTATTGACGCAGAGGGAAACATGGATCTTGCTAGTTTGGTCCATATTCCTTGATTGGCACCCACATCAAAAATTGTTTTGATGCCGACATTATAACTATGCAAAGATTCAAGAAGTTGTTGTTCTCCTGATTCTTTAAATTCTTCAAACATAAAACTGCCTTCTAAAAAATTATTATAACAAAACTCTGTTAAATGTCAATACAAATTTGTATATAAATTTGGTGGGAATTCGTCATAGTAATGATTTAAATGTGATTGGAAAAAATCATACATTTTGGCATTGTTGTGGCCATACCAGGCCTCTGCATCAAATCTATAATCTCGATTATGAGGTATTTGTGGAGAAAAATTAACTGTATGGGGCAATTTTAATTTATTGCATTTTTTTAAAAAAGTTGATCTGGTCCAATGGAAATTTCCACTGAAGTGTTTTGGCATTATGTCGTTGTTCATTAAACAACCGACTGCATCGTAACCTTCGTTTAATTTTGAAACACAATCTTTCCATCGTGTGATATTAAAATAGTTCATTAACCATCTCCAGTGCTTGGTAGGAGTTTCACAATGACTACCTATATGCGTAATACCTTTACAGTGTAGATAAAGAGCTAAAAATTCATTTTCGCTGTGATCGGCCATATCTTTCATTAAATTTAAAGTAGGTATCTCAAAATCGTTAGGTATATTTTTTTGTGATAGCCATTGAATATTGGCGCAATTTTTATATTGTTGTTTTAATAAATCATAACTGCTTTCGTTGTAATTACAAACCACATAAATTTCAGACACATCTAAAAGCCCGCTGATTTTGATTTCATTCAATTGTTCGTTCACAATGGATGAGAAATGTGGTAAATCTACCGCATGATAAAATACTTTAATATTCACGGTTGAAAATACTTAAAATTTGATACATTTTTAGGATCCTCTAGTTTCAAATATTTACTCAGATACAAAATTATTTTGCTAAGAATTTGATATTTTGGAATTGGTTTTTTTATTAAAAAATCACAATATTTTTTTTGAGCCAATCCAGCTGGGTTCTTTGATCTCTCGATTCATACCACCCATTACCCTGATGCACATCCAATACCATTTGAAAGTATTCTTCGTACATAAGTGCAACTTTATCAAATAAAAAGTTCTCGGCAAACTTTCTGCAGTTCTTTGGATCAATCTTATCAATATTTTTTGCTGCCCAGCAGAATTGCTCAAAGGTCCTGCAACGATACCCTGTGACTCCGTGTATATTGTTTTCAGCAAATGCTCCCCAATCGGTAGTGATGGTCGGAGTGCCAGATAACAGCATTTCAATCTGTACACCGCCAAATGGCTCCAGATACATGCTGGGAACAAACGCAGCTTTGGCATGGCTCATCAAATGTTTGCGTTTGGCCACATCGGCATAACCTGTGAACTCCACATGAGGAGGAAATGTTAATTTTTCTGGATTCTGCCCTGCTATGATTAATTTGGCAGCGATTGCTTCGGTAGCTTGAACTGCCACTTGAATACCTTTTCCATCATACACTCTTCCTAAAAACAAAAAGTAATCTTGCTTTTGCTCACGAAATTCAAAGTCATCCGGATCAAAGTAGTTGGGAATCACAGCATCATACCAGTCTTGTTTACAGGTACCAACAGCATCTAATCCATAATACGCATGATAGATAGCATAACTTTCAAATATTTTCCAGCGTGCCCAGTGTCCACCTGCATATCCAATGCCGGGTTCTACGCATATCAAATCAGGATGTGCATCACAAACAGGTCTGACTCCTGATCCCCAAAAAGGCAATATAAAGTCATTTTTTTGTTTGCGTTTGCCAACTTCTTTGATAGCATTAGAATAGAATGTTTGATAAGCGTGATCGTCTATGTTAAACATATTAAAAAAGTTATTTCGCCAATCATAATCCCCATAAGCCAATTTGAGATCTTGATTGGTGATAACAGTTACATGTTCACTGCAAACTAAATCGCTATCTTCATGTCCGTAGTGAATGACTTCGTGACCGCGAGCAGTCATCATTTTACCAAATTTAACAACTTTTTGAGTGTAAGCACATGCAACATATGCTTTACTGGATACAGTATGCGGTACTCCTAGTATGTGAAATCTCAAAAAAAATCCTCACTTTATTTGAACAACTGGCCAAATATTTATTTTGGCGGAGTGTGATGGATTCGAACCATCGAACAAGATTTTTGTCTCGTTACCTTCTTAGCAGGAAGGCGCCTTAGACCAACTCGGCCAACACTCCTTGAGATTGGCTGGTGAAACAGGATTCGAACCTGTAAAGAACTTTCGTTCATACCCGATTAACAGTCGGGGCCGTTACCATTCCGGTCATTCACCAATAATCTATTTTACACAATGTTTACATTCTGAAAGTGTTGAGAGTACCCGCATTTCCGTTTAAAGGCTAGCATTTTCGCCCTCTACTGTTAGCCTGCTACCACAGCCATGGTTTGCAGTAGATTGGATCACCCACGCGGGTCTGGTAGTTGGTTAAACTCCTCGCTATCGGACTCTCAACAGCATTAGTATAACACAAGTAATTATGCCTGCAATCTTTTTATTTTACAGAATTTGAATGGCCGCGGATGAGAGAATCGAACTCCCGCAATTAGGTTTGGAGTCTGATGTTATACCATTAGACCAATCCGGCTTTGAATAAATGGCGCCCCTGGAAGGATTCGAACCTCCGACCTTACGGGTAGAAACCGTCTTCTCTGATCCGCTGAGATACAGGGGCATAAAAAAATGGAGCGGAATACGAGATTCGAACTCTTATTCCTAAACATGTGCTAAATAGTAGCATGAAAACTTCTATTTGTCAACAATGTTTTAAAGTATTTACAATAACTCCTGGATCATATGGAAAATTCTGTTCTTTGTCTTGCGGAACTATTTTTAGAAATATTAATAAATTAGAGAAAATTAAGTCTATCTATAATTCTAATCCTAAAAAGTGTAGTGGTTGTTCTTCTGCTTTATCTTATGAAAAGAGAAAAAATAGATATTGTTCTGTTAGTTGTGCAGCAAAAATTACAAATCAAATCCCTAGGAAAAGAGGCCCGGATCCAAAAGAAAAGCCCCAGTATTGTTCAGTGAAGTTCTTTTTTTGTAATGCAACGAATCAGTGGTATTCAAATAGAAATACCGATGGCTCTTTTCGTCGAGCATCTCCGTATACCAAAAATGATAAGGAAAAATATTATAATGCTGCGAGGTTTAGATTCAACGTTTACCACTATCCAGAAGAGTTTGATATACAATTAATAGAATCTGCGGGTTGGTATACGTGTCCAGGTAAAAAAAGAAAAAACAAAACCAAAAATATCGGTGGCGTAAGCAGAGACCATATCATATCTATAAGTTACGGCTACAAGCATAATATTGATCCCTCTATTATTTCTCACCCTGCAAATTGCAGGATAATATTGCATTCTAGAAATAAAGAAAAAGCAGATAAATGTGAGCTATCGCTAGATCAATTGTTAATAAGAATACAAGAATGGAATCGAAAGTATACCGAGCGGATGACAGGATTCGAACCTGCGACGAACAGCTTGGAAGGCTGACACTCTACCCCTGAGTTACACCCGCTCGCTATACTCTCTTTACATATGCCAACTCCGCATACAACTATATATCCTTACTTGCTAGCAGGTCGATCCTTTTCTAGAGGATTGCGTTTGGGTGCATTTGCAGCATGCAGATCCGCTTCTACAATCAATCGACGTTGAATTCCACGCTCATGCGGATCAATGATCCTAGCCAATGAAATCTTATCCTGCTTGCTCATCTTATAGTTTGTCTTAATTGCCATTTTGGTTCCGCAATTAAAACTTGGTGCGAGTAGAGGGACTCGAACCCCCACACCGTGAGATGTCAGGACCTAAACCTGATGCGTCTACCAATTTCGCCATACTCGCTCTACTATCACACCGGTGGGTTTGAATCAGGCTCAACCACTATCGCTGTCACTACACCTGTTTTGTTGTTAACAGCACTGGATGCAGTGGCGATAGTAAATGCTATTTTAGCAGCTGTTTCAGCTCTCTGCAACAGTGTTTCGGCAGTGTCTTTGGCTTCTTTGGCCGCAGCTTCTGCTACCTTACGTGCGCGATCTGTGACTTCTGCGGCGTTTAACAATGCAGTTTGTAACATGGCCTTGGCATCTTCCACAGCCTTCATGGCCTGCTCGGCCTCTGATTGAGTAAAAGCCACCAGTTTCTCCAATTCTGATTTGGTATATCTTTCTAATTTGGTGAGATCGTGAGAAACGGCGTTTTCAACCGATTCAATCACAGCTTCGACCTGTTCTTTTTCTTTTTTAAAGAGATTGAAAATACTCATGGGTTTTTCCTTGTAATTTATTCATTGGCGCTCCCAACCGGATTCGAACCGGTGTACCCGCCGTGAAAGGGCGGTATCCTAGGCCGTCTAGATGATGGGAGCATTTTTATCAAATCTATATTTTTAAAGAACATTGCTATATTTCTTAGCTTAGAAAGAGAGTATAGCACTGTCTTTTTATAAAGTCAATGTTATTTACTGTATGTATCATTTTTAAAACGATATCTTGAATTTGGTACCTCCGGGTGGATTCGAACCACCGACGCTCCCTAATCTGGGGACATGTGCCGTGTATAAGACGGGTGTTTTACCGCTAAACTACGGAGGTATTGATTAAATTAGATATTGATAAACCAGTTTACTATTCATTTGCTGCCTGATGTGGAGCTTACAGCTCTTTTACCGGTATCACAGGCTATGGCGCTGAACAAGGTTAGTCTTGTACTTTGTCTAACGAGCTAGATTATCAATATCTAAGACTTAACTTTACAGTGTTTTCTGAACAAAGTCAACCCCAACTAATACCAGCGTCGTTTTCTTGAGCAAATTTTATTATTTCAATTAATTGATCAATATAATGATTGATTTGATTCTTGCTGCGACCCACATCAATCATTCTAGGACCTCTAGGGCCAATGTGCGTAACTCCTTGATCATCGGTGTATTGTCGACCCATTGGTCCACTTATATCGCTAGGTTCTTGAGTATACCGATCGGTACTTTGATTCTTTAGTTGAATAAGTCTACGCATGAATTTGGGTAGATCATTGTGATGTATTATTCCTGAATAATCTTGTTTATGTGAAGGAACGCCTAACATCTTTTGTATTTCAAAACCGTTGGTATTGCTAACGTTTAATTCAGGAGCATCGGTGCTCCATTCTTCTGTTTCGCCCTTACCATCACATCGTCTGCAAGGGAACTCTCCATTTCCAAAATCTTCCTTGCCTGTACCATTACAAACAAAACACGGTTCTTTTACTTTTTTTTGCCAATCAATAACGGACCAAACTCTTTCTCCATCGTGGATTTTTTCTTTAACAGGGCTAAAAGTCATGCCTTCTAATATTAATTCTCGTATACGCATCACTTTATTTATAAAAATTGGCGGAAGCGATAGGATTCGAACCTATGGTGAGTTTCCCCACGTCAGTTTTCAAGACTGATGCAATAAACCAGACTCTGCCACGCTTCCGCAATCCAATTATGCCGTACGCTTGATCAAATGATAACCAAACTGGGTCTGCACAGGATCACTTACTGATCCTACCGCGGTGGCACGCGCAGCATCATCAAATGGTTTGACCATCATGCCTGGGCCAAACATTCCAAGGTCGCCGCCTTGTTTACCGCTCGGGCATTTGCTGTGAGTCGAGGCCAACTCTGCAAAGTCTTGACCTTGATCGATCTGACCTCTGAGGGCAACTGCCTCGTCCAATGTTGCTACTAAAATATGACTGGCTCTAATTTGCATTTTGTTTCCTTTTAAAAAAATGGTGGGCCCCCGGGGATTCGAACCCCGAACCAAAAGATTATGAGTCTTCTGCTCTAACCGTTGAGCTAGAGGCCCTACATCACTTAATATACTACCTTTGCAAATGAATTGCAAGATATCAATAAGTGATTGTTACCCCAACTGCAGGACTGTTAGGTACTGCTTGGCTGTTTCCACTGTTGTTGGTGACTGCCATCTGTTTGCCAAGGCTGCTGCATCCGTTGATATTACAGGCTTTGGCACGAACATATATGGTCACTCCGGGTTGAACCCCGGGGTAGTTATGCTTGGTTGGCATCACTCCATTTTCCGGATACAGTATCACCGATGGTCTGGTAAACGCGGTATCAGGGATTGGACCTTGTGAAATAAACAGTTCAACACTGGTCAACGCATATGTGCCCGACAACGGACTATTGTCCGTTGCCGTTGTGGGCAAACCCAATGTGATTACTGCTGTTCCCACTCGTTGTGCGTATGCTGTGATTGCCATCAGGCACAAAAAACCAGTCAGTATGAATTTTTTCATGATTGATCCTTATTTGGTTGAGGGCACAGGTGTCTTGACCGAACCAGAGTTTACAGTGGGCAATGACTGTGTCTTGTTCACAACTGCGGGTACTGTTGCAGGAGCAATCTGGAAAGTGATGCTCAACAAGGTTGGAGCATTGGGCGCAGCCAAAGTGGTAGGAATATATTTTGATACTTCGCTGCTATATGCAGATGTCAATCCATTTGTGGTACTCACAGTTACAGCAAAATAATATGTGAGATTGGGAGTGAGCCCTGTGATAGTGACAGTGGTAGGAGTAACACCGCCGGCAGACGGCACCGCCACACTAGAAGTATAATTTCCACTCGAGGTTCCATACCATACAGTGTATCCTGTGATCTGTCCCACAGTTAATGGAGTATTGTCAGTGTATGCAGTAGGGGGAGTCCAACTGGCAGTGGCCTGATTGATTGGTGTTTGTGCGGCCGATGCAAATGAGATCAAGGGCAAGGTCAATGCAATTAACGATAGAATTTTTTTCATGATATTTCCTTTAGGGTGAAGATATCATAAAATGTAAAGCTCTGATACTTTATGATATCAGGGATATTTACTTTATTTAATTTTGGTCAGGTTGTGATTTGAGTATGGCTGGGGAGGAAAGATTCGAACTTCCGAATGGCGGAATCAAAATCCGCTGCCTTACCGCTTGGCGACACCCCAATATTTCTCAATTAATAAATACTATTATATAGGAGTTTAAAATGAAAGTAAAATCTTTTTTGTTTTTATCAATGGTGTTATTGATTTCTTGTTCGCAAAAACCACAACCTTTGCCACAGGCCTCTGTATCATCTGACTCCACAGCCTACTACAGCGAAGAAACCTGTGCCATTGCTGCACTGGTCGCGGTCATGAATTTGAATCAGGGCATTGAGTACGGTGGATTTATAGTGGAGGAAAATGGCAAATTCTACTATTCACGTCCTGTTACCAACAACTCGTCTGAAGAAATACAGTATGATGCCATCGTGCCTAAAAATGCAAAATTTGTAGCTGTGTACCATACTCATCCCGATTATCCGGAATCCAATGTTTATTCATCTGCGGATGTAAGATTTGCTGAAACCAACAAAGTAAATTCCTATCTAGGGGTACAGCAGGACGATACCATTCGTGTATTCGAACCCGGAAAATCCTATGTTTACACCACTGATTCAAACAGCAGCGCCGTGGATTCCACAGTATCCGACGGCGTTGTTATTAAAAGTTTGATCCGTTGAATTAAGATGATATATTATGAATATGCGTCCATGATTCTGGAATAGCAGCACTACGCCCCCATACCGGAGCACGACTTAAATTTACATAATGTTGATTTCTCGCAGCTATCATTTTATCATGATCGATATTAGAAGCTATTATTATTTCTTTGATATAGGGTTTCCAAAAAAGAGGTATATCAGCCAATGTCCATTTATAGTCGGTGCCGTTAATATCAACAGAATATAAATTTTGTTTCATAGGATTGATATTTACGCAGGCGGGATCTCTATCTTCAAAACCATATCGAATAATGATTTTTTTTTCAAAAAATCCTTTAGGGATTTCTAAAGGAGGACATATATTTAAGTCCATATGCACATGAGTATAACCGTCGTAATGCCTTGACACTTCTTTAGTTGCCATATAAAGTGTTTGAGGCCAAAATATCTTAAAATCTTCTATACGGAAAAAGAATTTATTTGGATCATTATTATATTCTAGATATTTGTGGAAAAGATCTTTTTTCAATATAAAATTAGATGAAAGTTCGTGATCGTAAGGAAAACAATATGTAAATTTTCCACAATCGGACAATGTTGATCCTCTGACAATACAATTACTTAACATTTCAGGATAATGTGAGATATTGTAAACGGCAGCAAAATTGCTATCTTTTCTTATGAGATCTAACCCTCTTTTCCAAAGATCGATAGTGCTGTCCATAAAGATATGATCTTCTGCTCCCGGTATATATAAAGTATCATCATTTATAGAATCTATTTCTTCCTGTACTTTTTTCCATTGCTCTAGATTATTACATCTATACCAAGATATTGTTCCAAGTTTTTCTGCAGGGAATAAGGAAGAAATCCATTCTTTTAATTCCGGACCTTTATTATTATAAGGTTCTTCTAATTCTATATTGACTAATAATTTACTAATAATTGGTGATAACGCAGAAAGACTTGCAAAAAAATATTTAGCGATGTCTAATCGATTATCAGTTTTTAGGTTTCCTTTGTTTCCAATTGGCGTCCATCTTTTATCAGAAATCTTACAATTTATCCAGACAATCATGCCTCCTCTCCTTTTTTTAATGTTCATACCGAATATTGTCTAATACATACGGCACATTGCAGTATCGTGAAAGATAAATTCCCAACATTTCATCTGCATGAGCAATATTAACATTGTCATTGACGTACATGGGTTTGATATGATCAAAAAAATTGCAATATTTTTCCATGAGTTCAGGAGGTCCATATGCCATATGATCACACACTGAATGAGTACCATTTACTTCAGTATCTGGTAAAACTAGTTTTCCTATATTCTTGAGATCTAATTTAATTAATTTCGTATCAGTTCTTAGTCTAAAAACAAGATCATATTGATTTGGATTTTCTATCAATTCCCAACCTTTTTTGATCATATACCATTGATCTCTTTGTCTTTCTACCCAAAAACTTCCATGACGAATCGCATGATCATTTATTTTAAAAATGTCATCTGGTCTGGTGGCCGACGTGATATCTACATTAGGAAATCTATTAGAATAGAAATTGTGATAATCTTCTAGATGTAACTTATGTGGATTTATTTTTTCTAATAGTGCAGGTAAATCTAAAGGAGTTGGCTCATACCAATCGGGTGCTCCGTATCTTCTTCCAGGATTATCAATTGACCATGTAGACAAGTATACATCAACATTGTGCACATTGATGAGATTTTCTTTGACACTGTCATAAGTTGACTGATATCTTCTGGCATGTCCAGTTAATATAAGGGCTATTTTCATTATTTTTCCTGTGTTTTAATAATTTTTTTATCGTTTTCGCTAGGAACTTTTACACAGATAATTTCACAATCTTCTAAAAAGATTGGATCTGTAATTTCCCAAGGTTCGATTATAAAAATATCTCCGCTATTTAATTCTTGATTTTGCATAGTCATCTTACCTTTGATCAATAAATTAATTTCGGTTACTTTGGTATGATAATGAGTATCCCAATTTTGTCCTGCAGGATGAAGTCTATAATTTACTTCAAAATCTTTTGTGTAAAATGCTGTAGGTTCAAAACCGCCAACAAACCATCCGCTATGCATGTCTGTTAATTTTTTAATTATCATAATATATTTCTCAATAAGAATAAGTTTGAGAGGAATTCATATCAACAATTTTGAATTTATCTAAAACTGTCTCGGTTCCTGTATCAAGTATTAAATGCTTGTATTTTGTTTTATTATTTAAAATCGCCTTAGGAAAATAATCATCTAAAATAACTGGTTCAAATTTTGAGTCATTGAGTGAGTTTTATTTGCTTCGGAAATTACAAAATAATCTACATGGTCATATAATTCTTGTAATCGTATTTCCAAAAGATCTAATTCATTAAAAAAACTAAAACAATCGTAAATCTTTCTTTTCATAGCCCATATTCCTTCCAATTTGTTTTTTTAAATCCGTCGTTTGTAATTACATTGATTCCTAAAGCACGATCCGGGTCGTTGGAAGAGAGTTTGTCATTAATGAGATATCGAGTTCCGCCTATACCCATGATTAAATAATCCCATGCTATTCCAAATTTTCTAAGTTGTTTTTCTGTATGCTCTCGAGTACTTTCTTTTCTTGCAGTAGTTAAAACAATTTTATAATTTTGGCTGTCCCATTCATTTAATTTTTCAATAACTCCAGGAAGTATTTCTTCTTGTTCTTTGTAAACATCGGAAATGGTATGAGCATGCTTTAAAATAGTTCCGTCTATATCGATAAAAATAGTTTTAACACTGGTGTTGTTAAATTCTTTTAATTTGCCTACATATTTAGACACATCGTCGGGAGTGCCTAAAGGAATATATACATTTTTACCAACGTGAAACGGTAATACTGTTTTATCTTTAAGATAGTTAAATGTTTCGCTAATATAACATTCTAACTTTCCTTCCGATCTAAAATTATCTATAAGATTTTCTGCACTGTTAACAAAATCCTTTCCGTGAGCCCAATAATGAAATCCGATTAATGCATCATCAGATATAGGATTTTTTTCTGCTAATTTAACAATTTCTCCATCTATAATTTCTGCAAAACTATTTTTTAAATCGTTACTTTTATATATAATCAATGCTGCATCGGGTTTCTTTTTTGTTATAAATTTTAAAAATTCTTCTGGATCCCAATTAATTAATTGATCGCAGTTATAAATCACTAAAGGTTCGTCATTATTAATTAACTCTTTCGCTGCTAGTGCAGATTCTGTAGCTCCGCTGGTTAATCTTTTTAATTTTATTTCTTTAGATTCTGGGCGTTTCTTCTTCAAAACTGAAGAAAGCACTTTGTTATGCTCTGCATTATGAAAGTCTCTAGTAATAAAAATAAATTTACCCGGCACATTAAAGCTATCGATACTATGTTCTATCAGTGTTTTCCTGCGACCTCGATCAA